>ERZ1106969.2215-NODE-2215-length-10565-cov-2.697146_pt1 | contig 10565 bp, 14 predicted proteins | sample MGYA00403685_ERZ1106969 | MGnify/ENA primary metagenome ERZ1106969 (study PRJEB35170, sample SAMEA104062416) | human gut metagenome | biome: human gut; feature: human-associated habitat; material: faeces | place: Denmark | collected 2012-05-18 ... | reverse complement strand
TGCAATTAATTATTATGATGAAATAAAGAAAATTAGATCCTTTGAGATAATGATTTTATCTTAAAGGATCTTTAGTTTTAATTATACAAATTTATATTTCAAAATTGCATCCAAGTGCAAGATATTTTATTTGATTTCCCAAAATTGATTGGAGGGTTTCAAATGGCTTCTTGCCAGTACAATGGCATGTGTAGTAATTAGTAGAGCGCTTTTTAAGTTCTTTTCCGATAGCCTCTATAAGCTCCGGCTTCTCTGTTGAAAGGGTAGCAGGATTTGATAGATGAAAGCCTGAAATTACATAATCAAGCTCTTTGCCGCATATGTTTTCAGCTTTTTCTAGTATATTTACTATACCATTATGAGCGCATCCGGCAAGCAGTACATTTTTATTTCCCTCATGGATTATCAAGCTCTGCTCGTGTTGGAAGGAATCTACAGTAAAATCTTCACAAGATTTTTCGTATAGAGAGCTGTTTGCTTCTGAACATAAAATATGATTTGTTATGTCAGATAACAACTGAAGCTCATCATCTATTTTAAAATTATCTTTAGTAAATATTATTCTATTATTATCTTTTAAAGTTTTATTAAGACCTATGTATTTCTTTACGCCTAATCTTTTAGAGTAGTAGTCACCAAAGGCCATATTATGAATGTATATTTTCGCTTTATCATTATTTTGCATAAACGTTTCAAGACCACCGCCATGATCATAGTGTCCGTGAGATATTATAACAGTGTCTATATCTGATATATTTACGCCAATCTTTGAAGCATTTCTTAAAAATAGGTCAGTTGGACCTAAATCAAATAAAATCTTATGTTTCTCTGTTTCAATATAGATGCACAGACCATGTTTAGTTTTTAAAGAAAGGGATATGGTTGTGTTTTCAACAAGTGGTATGATTTTCATAAAGTACCCCCATATTATTAAATTTTATATCATAAATTCATAATAAACATGAATTATAATAATTATATCAAATATAAGTAAAATGGTGCAAATAAACCTAAAATCTAAAGGGTAGGCATTTTTCGGTATTACAAACACTATTCGTTCCAATTATTTGTTTAACCTCAAATGAATCCAATGGATATTTTTTCTTATCACTTAACTTTTTTTCAATTATTTCTACTCGTTTTGCAAAGGCCTCCCCAACCTCTTTACTTGGAGGATTGTTCATAGCTTTAAGTGCACTATCTTTATCTCCATACCACTCTACCATTTTCTGATAACCTTTCTGCATATCCTCTTTTGAACAACGCTCCACATAATGTTTTTGCCACTGTTCAATTCCTCCAAATTCCTGTATAATGCTTTCCTTCATAATATCTGGCATATGATCAAGTGTTGTTTGACATAGTTCTTCAATTTCTGTCTTTGTAAATATTGTGAAATCCATATTATTTTCTCCTTTTATAATATTATCAATAACGGAAATCAGGTGTTCCATTCGCTCTTTTTTTACAACTAGCATTTTCCGCTGCATTTGCAGAATCTTATTTCTATCAAGAGTAGGATTGCATATAATAGCTTTGATTTCTTTCAAAGGAATATCAAATTCTCTAAAAAATAATATCTGTTGTAATGTTTCCAAGGCTTTATCGTCATAAAGTCTGTATCCAGCATCACTTTTATTTGTAGGGTGCAAAAGTCCAATCTCATCATAATAGTGAAGTGTGCGCACACTAATACCCGTCAAATCTGATATTTCCTTTACTGTTTTCATTAGCTTATATCCTCCTTGTCTTTGATAAGATTATTTTAACCTATGACGTTCCGTTATGGTCAAGAACTTTTAGTAATTATTTTTATTTCTCAAAATTATTATTTTTTATAAGTAAAAGTAATGAGGCTATAGCATTAATCAATGCTATAGCCTCATAAAATATTTAACTAATAGAAGTTACATCAGATCTTCTTAATATTTTATTCTTCTAGATATGAGAAGTCATATACTTTTTTTCTAGCTGTATAGTGAGTGTGAAGAAGTTCATGAGATAATTCGCTTAAAGGAGATCCTAGATATTCGTTATATAAAGTTACGATATCTGGGTTCTCGTGTGACTTTCTTATAGCAGAGCTGTTATCAATGTCATAAAGAGCATCCATACGAAGTTTCTTTATATCTACTATAGTTGTTACAGGTTGTCCGCCGCCTCCAATGCACCCACCAGGACATGCCATTATTTCTATAAATGTATAAGGGGTTTCCCCAGCTTTTACACCTTCCATAAGTTTACGTGCATTTAATAATCCGTGGGCGATAGCTACTTTAATTTCTTTATCTCCAAGCTTTATAGAGGCTTCTTTAATTCCTTCATATCCTCGAACATCTATAAAGTCAAGCTTCTTTAGTTCCTTACCAGTATAAACTTCATAAACTGTTCTAAGAGCAGCTTCCATAACACCACCACTAGTTCCAAATATAGCACCAGCGCCAGTTCCAAGCCCAAGAGGACTATCAAATTCAGTAGATGGTAGGTCTACGAATTTTAAACCAACATATTTAATCATCTTTATAAGTTCTCTAGTAGTTATTACTATATCAACATCTGGTATTCCATCATGTTCCATTTCTGGGCGTGTAGCCTCATACTTTTTAGCGGTGCAAGGCATTATAGAAACAGTTACTATATCATGAGGATCAATACCAGTTTTTTTAGCATAATAACTCTTGGAAACTGCACCAAACATTTGTTGAGGAGATTTTGCTGTAGATAAATGTTCTAGAAGGTCTCCAAAATTCTTTTCCATGAAATTAATCCATCCTGGTGAACAAGAAGTTATCATTGGAAGTGTTCCACCATTTTTTATTCTATCCAATAACTCTGAACCTTCCTCCATTATTGTAAGGTCGGCAGCAAAATTTGTATCAAACACTTTGTCAAAACCAAGCATTTTCAAAGCTGTAACAAGTTTTCCTGTAGCTATTGTTCCTGGTTTTAAACCAAGTGAATCTCCTAAGGCAACTCTTACTGCAGGAGCAACTTGAACTATTACATGCTTTTTAGGGTCATGCATTGCTTCCCATACTCGTTGAGTATCATCAAGTTCTACTATGGCCCCAACAGGACAAACTACGCTACATTGACCACAGAAGGTACAATCTGTATCTTCAAGAGGTTTATTGTATGCAGTTGTAACCATGAAATTGCTTGAACGATTAGAATATGTTAAGGCACTTATTCCTTGAACTTCTTTACAAACCTTAACGCATCTTCCACATTTAACACATTTAGAAAGATCGCGTACTATGCTTGGATTCTTTATCTGCATAGGCTGTTTAACATTTACAGAAGGAAGAGTAGGTCTTAAAATATTAAAACGGCTGCAGAGATCTTGAAGCTCACAATTTTGGTTTCTTGCACAAGATAAGCAGTTTTGGCCATGATTTGCGAGAATAAGTTCTAATATACCAACTTGAGTATCTCTAACTCTTTTTGTATCAGTATGAACTTCAATACCTTCCCATACGACTGTTGAGCAAGCAGCAAGTAATTTTCTACTTCCTACAACTTCAACAACACACATCCTGCAATGAGCTTTTACAGTTTGGTCAGGATGATAACAAAGATGAGGGATATCTATATGGATAAGCTTTGCTGCTTCAATTATAGTAGTACCAGCTTCAACTTTTAAAGGAATATTATTTATTTTGATATTTACCATCTTTTTTTCAGATTGCATGAACATACACCTCGTTTCATATATTAATTAAACTTCAAATTCTTCTTTAAACCAATGCATAGCAGAAAGTAGGGCACTTTGAGCTGTTTCGCCAAGACCACAAAGGGAAGAATCACACATTATATTTGCGAATTTTTCTAGATTTGCTATGTCTTTTTTCTTTGCAGTTCCTTCTATACATTTGTCTAAAATCAAGCTGATATGAAGATTACCTTCCCTACAAGGTGTACACTGTCCACAACTTTCATGGGAGAAGAATTCTTGAGTAGCCTTTAAAAACTCTAGAACACTTGTCCTCTTATCAACTACTAAAATTGCTCCAGAACCTACAGTAAGGCCAACTTTTCTTAAATCTTCATAGGTATATGGAATATCTAAAATCTTTGGAGAAGCTATTTTACCAGAAGCTCCACCTAGTTGGACTAATCGTATTTCGTTATTATCTATTATTCCGCCAGCAAGTTCATAAATTATCTCTCTAAGGGTTATGCCAAATGGAATTTCAAAAACACCTGGATTTCTAACATTTCCTCCAACGCTAACAAGCTTTGTTCCAACGGAACCTTCTGTACCATAAGTTAAATACTCTTTCGAATCATCAAGTAATATGCTGGGTACTAAAGAGAGACTTTCTACATTATTAACTAGTGTAGGGAGCTTAAATAATCCGCACTGCTTTATGAAAGGTGGCTTCATCCTAGGTCTTCCGCTTTTACCTTCAATTGACTCCACAAGGGCTGTACCTTCTCCACACACATAAGCACCAGCTCCAGAGTATAAATGTATTTTAAAGTTAAAATCTTTTCCTAAAATATTGCGTCCAAGATATCCTTTTTCTTCTGCTTGATTTATAGCATTTAAAAGAAGAGGTCTTAAGTGCTTGTACTCTTCACGAAGATAGATATATCCATCGTGGGCATCAACACTATAACCAGCTATTATAATTCCTTCAATAAGCCTGAAAGGATCGTTTTGAATTATAGTTCTATCTTTAAAAGTACATGGTTCTCCCTCATCAGCATTACATACTACAACTTTTTTAGGAGCAGATATGTCTTTAGCTTGACTCCACTTTTTCCCCATATCATAAGCAGCACCACCACGACCTTTTACCTTACAAAGAGATATGAGTTTTGCTATGTCATAACCATCCATATTAGTAGCTCTTCTGAGTGCAGCAAATCCACCTATTTTTTCATAGGAGTCAATTGAATTTACATCATAAGTACCAAAATCTTTTGTAATATACTTAACTGTTTTAGCCATACTATTCCCTCCTAATCTAAGCTATTTAGCATATCTTGAATTTTTTCTCTAGTAGTAAGCTTGCCATAAACCGTACCATTAATTCTTACGGCAGGAGCAACATCGCAGGCTCCAAAGCAAGGAGTTTTTTCAATAGTAAACTTACCATCATAAGTGACCTCATTCAATTCGATACCTAATAAATCTTTTAATGTATTAAATAAGAATACGTTTTCATTTATTTTACAAACAATGCTGTCACAAATTTCAATAGGATATTTTGCTCTAGGTTTGTCCGATATAGCTGAGAAAAAGGAGATGACATCATAAATTTGACTTATAGGTAATGATAGTCTTTCAGCTAGATAGTAAGCTATCTCCTCGGGAATATAATGTCTTTCAACAACATCTTGTATGTCAAGAAGTATTCCTAAAAGCTGAGTTGAATCATTATCATGGCTTAAAATAATTTCATCAATTTCTTTTGCTAGATTTTTATCTAGTACAATGGTTTTAGTAGAAAATTTATACACTTCCATATCCTCCATTTCATAAGTAACTATTAATTTAGAAACAAATTTAGAAAATGAAAATCCAGAGGGCGAAGAGAAAAATGAGCCTACTGTCGAAGAATTAATGGCGGAACTTGCAAAGGAAAGAGCTGAAAAAGAAAGATTTAAAAACTCTTTAGATAAAGCATCTTCTGAGGCTGCTAACTATAAGAAAAAACTTAGAGAGAAACAAACAGCGGAAGAGCAAGAGGCAGAAGCTAAAAGAGAGCAAGAAGAGAATTTTAAGAACTATGTAAAAGGTCTTGAAAATAGAATTGCTTTATCCGAAGCTACCGAGCGTTATATGGGCTTGGGTATGAGTAAAGAATTTGCATCCGAAACAGCAAAATTAGAGCTGGAAGGCGATCGTGAAGCAGTCACAGTAAATATGAATAAACATATGGAAAATATGATTAAAGCCAAGGAAGCGGAGTGGCTTGCATCTCGACCACCAGTGAATGCTGGACAAGATGATGGTAAAGATGAAGATCCTTTCTTAAAAGGTTTTAACGGTTAATTAATAATTTTCAGAGTGCCATTGAGCACCAATTAGATTGGAGGAATTTCAATGGCAACAGTAAATTATGCGATCGATTATGCGCAGGCAGTTGATGAGCGCTTTAAGTTAGGTTCATTAACAGCGGGAATTGTGAATAACAACTATGATTGGTTAGGTGTGGAGACAGTAACGGTTTATTCCGTACCAACAGTTGCAATGGGAAATTATACTGCATCTGGTGCAAATCGTTATGGTTCACCAACAGAACTTGGAAACGAAAAACAAGAAATGAAAGTAGCGCAGGACCGTGCGTTCACATTTACGATCGATCGTAAATCTTATGATGATACTATGATGACAATGGAAGCTGGAGCAGCTCTTCGTAGACAGATCGATGAAGTGGTTATCCCAGAAATTGATACATATCGTATTGCAGCACTTGTATCTGGTGCAGATGCAGGCAATATTTTAAAAGAAATAGCAGTAACAAAAGCGAATGCTTATGAAATGTTTTTAGCAGTTCAAGAGAAATTAGACGATGCTAAAGTGCCAACAGCAGGAAGAATTTGTTTATGTACACCGGGTTATTATAATATGTTAAAACTCGATGAAGCATTTACAAAGAAAGGTGATATGGCGACTCAAATTGCAATGACAGGTTTAGTCGGGGAATGTGATGGAGTTTACTTTATTAAGGCACCAACATCTTATTTCCCAGAAAATACAAACTTTGTTATTACAAATCCATTGGTAACGCCATCACCTATTAAATTGGCAGAATACAAAATTCATCAAGATGCACCGGGAATTAGCGGTTGGCTTGTAGAAGGTCGTATTCGTTATGATGCTTTTGTGCTTAGTCAGAAAAAGAAAGCAATCGGTGTTTGTCAAAATCCAGCAGGTTAAGGAGGAGTAATCATGTCAATTATTTTTGAAAAAGATGGACAGAAAATGGGAGTGCTTGATGAAGTTCAAGCCTCTGCATTTGTTAAAAATGGTTGGACAAGAGTAGATGAGATTGGGGAAGAGGAAAAAACTAAATCCGAAACCCCTAAACAACCTAAGAAGTAGAGGTGAGTTGAGTGGAAACAGAAATTTTAGCAATCGCAAAAACTTATTTTGAAGAAACAGGTGAACAAGTGAGTGATGGGTTTCTGCTTTCACTCATTTCCACCGTGGTTGAGGGATATATGTCGGTACGAAATTATCCGGAAAGTTATACAGATGAAATGATTAATTTGGATACAGTGCGATATTTATCCTTACATAAACACAAAATAGCCACCCGTATTCTTCCAGAGATATATGGAAGGATTGGTGCAGAAGGTCAACAAAGCATGACGGAAAATGGAATTACTCGTTCTTGGGTAGTTGAAAATTACTTTTCAGATGTTAGACCAATTTGTGGGGTGGTATAGTGCGACAACTTAAAAGGAATCAGAGAGAGTTTTGGTATGCGCTATACCTTGGAATGCAAGAGGCGGTTGACGAAGAGGGAAACTATACTGGAGAACCAGCAGAAATCAAGTATAGCGAGCCAAAGAAAGTTAAAGGGAATATTTCACCGGCTAAAGGCACCGCCGATCAAGAGGTGTTTGGAATATCTCTTGATTATACAAAATCAATCTCAACCACGGATATAAGCCTTGAAATTGATGAAAACTCTCGTATTTGGATTGAATCTGAGCCTATTTTAAAGGAAGATGGTTCAGTAGATGGAGATAGTGCAGATTATTCGGTTGTCCAAGTAGCAAAAGGGATTTATAGCACTATGTATGCAATTAAATCTCGTAAAAAGGCAGGTGTCGATAATGGCTAAGAAAGTCATAAAGATGACTTTGTCGGAAAAAAGCATCCAGCAAGCTATAAAGGAAGTTGAACAGTATAAAAAAGATTTAAATCGAAAATGTCAATTACTTGTATCGCAACTGGTTAAGCAAGGAGTAAAAGTAGCTAAAATGCAGGTACAAGGACTTGGAGCGTATTATACTGGTCAATTAGAAGGTAGTATAAATGGATATTTTAGCCCTAGTTTGGGTGTTGGATTCGTTCGTGCTGGAAGTTGGTATGCCATGTATGTGGAATTCGGAACTGGTATAGAAGGAAAGAATTCCCCACATCCAAAACCAGCTAATTGGACCTATGATGTGAATGGTCATGGTGAGGATGGATGGTACTATTTTAATGATAGAGATCAACGATGGCACTGGACAACCGGTATACCAGCTAGGCCATTTATGTATAACACTGCCAAGGAATTGGAGGCAGTGTGCGGAAAGATTGCTCAGGAGGTGTTTAGAAAATGATAGATAAAAGCAATGCAATATATACGAAAGTAAAAAATGCTGTTTCTTCTCTATGCACAAACACTGGGCAATCAATTGATGATGTTCCATCTAGCTTTCCATATTTGGATTTTAACCAAGTGGATAATCCTGTTTATGAGAGAGCAGCTGATTTTGAAGAAATAGAAAATGCAATCTCCCCTATGGTTGAGATTGATATTTATACAACAGGAACAAGCAAGTTAACAAATGGCAAGAAAATTGCTAAGTTAGCGGATGAAGAAATGCTTAAATTAGGATTTGTCCGGAAATTTGGGCCACAAAAAATAGATAATCTACAAGATAAAAGTATTTGTAGGTTAAAAACAAGATACCAAAGAGTATTTTGTGATGGAGATAGTTTATAAATAGAAAAAGCCGAGTGCCATTGAGCACCTATGAATTAGGAGGAATGTAAGATGGCAAAAGCGGTCAGTACAATTGGTACAGTCTTAAAATGTGGACCTAATAAAGCAGGTCTTGCTCAACTTTGTAAAATTAAGTCTTATCCAGATCTTGGTGGTACTCCAGAACAACTGGAAACAACTGATTTGGAAGATGAAACACAGACTTATATAGATGGTGTTCAATCTTTAGAAGCTATGGAATTTACGGCTAACTATACAAAGGAAGCATATGCTTCCGTTCTTGAAAAAGCTGGTACAGAACAAAAATATCAACTTGAATTTGGACAAGCTGGTGCTGATGGTATTTTTTCATGGACAGGAACTCATTCTGTAAAAGTTAATAGTGGGGAAACAAATGGTGTCCGTGAAATGACAATTACTGTTACCCCATCTTCTAAGATTGAAAATAAGGCAGTCGAAGATCCCAGTTAAAGCAGTTAGAACGATAAATTTTTTAACAAAAACGACAAAATATAGTAACCCTAGGAGGAACATAGATTATGGCAAAGATGAAACTTAATGGAACAGAATATAGAATTCCAGAACTTGATTTTGATGCGATGTGCGATCTTGAAGAAAGAGGAGTCAATCTTTTGGATATGAATAGCGTTGAAGAAAAAGGAAAGACATTAACGACTATTCGAGGTTTAGTGGCATGGATTATGGACGTAGATGTACATACGGCTGGACATGAAATTGGTGAACATGTCAAAAATGGTGGCGGATTAGAAGATATTATTTATGGAATTAATGCTGCAATTGAAGAATCTGGATTCATGGCAGGAAAAAAGCAGCCGAAACGCCCACAGGATCACAAAGTGGCACAGTATCCGAAGAAGAGAACGAACCGAAGAAATGGGAATCGTTCACGCAGATAATCAATGAGGTGTGGATTCCAAAAGCAGTAAAATTAGGTCTAAGTACAGATGAATTTTGGAAATCTACACCTAAAAAATTAGAAAGATACCAAGAATTTTTCGTAAAAAGAAAAGAAGAAAGAGAAGAAGAACCCACCGCTTCTTTATAATCTTGCGGAACTGCAGAATGATTGTTCCAAGCGGTTTAAGATCAGTCCGGATGAGACACTGCGGATCGTGCAGGAATTATACGAAAAGAAGCTGGTGACCTATCCGAGAACAGCTGCCAGAGTGATGTCTACTGCTGTTGCAAAGGAAATCAGTAAAAATCTGAACGGGCTGTCAAAATACGGGTCCGTGGCAGTATATTTAAAAGAAATCGCGGCTATGGGAACGTATAAGAACCTGGTAAAGACCCGTTATGTCAATGATAAACAGATTACCGATCATTATGCGATCATTCCGACTGGACAGGGACTTTCGGCACTTTCGTCGGTCTCCCAGGCGGCAAGGAATGTGTATGACTGTGTTGTAAAACGGTTTTTGAGTATTTTTTATCCGCCCGCTGTATATCAGAAAGTAGCGGTGACTGTAAAGATACGGGAGGAGAGCTTTTTCTCGAATTTTAAGGTTCTGGCAGAAGAAGGGTATCTGAAAGTAGCGGGAATTCCGCAAAATGCAGGAGAACAGAGTATGGATCCACAATTTTTCCAGGTGGTGCAGAATCTGAAAAAGGGGGCAGTCCTGCCGGTTTGTGCGCTGGATGTGAAGGAAGGAGAGACTTCTCCGCCGAAGCGCTACAATTCCGGATCCATGATCCTTGCAATGGAAAATGCGGGGCAGTTGATTGAGGATGAAGAGCTGCGTGCCCAGATCAAGGGAAGCGGTATCGGAACCAGTGCCACCAGAGCGGAAATTCTGAAAAAGCTGATCCATATCAAATATCTGAGCCTGAATAAGAAGACCCAGATCATCACTCCGACTCTTCAGG
>ERZ1106969.2213-NODE-2213-length-10567-cov-7.038337_pt1 | contig 10567 bp, 14 predicted proteins | sample MGYA00403685_ERZ1106969 | MGnify/ENA primary metagenome ERZ1106969 (study PRJEB35170, sample SAMEA104062416) | human gut metagenome | biome: human gut; feature: human-associated habitat; material: faeces | place: Denmark | collected 2012-05-18 ... | reverse complement strand
CTGCGAATCGGCTGTACCGTTTTGCTGCTCATAAAATCTCCCCTGTTTTTATTTTGCCCGGTTTATCTTGCACTCATTGCAGGATGTACAGGTTTTCCATGTTCGAAAAATCTGTCATACCATACAAGGAAAATATAGACCGTCCATATCTTCCTGCTGTTATCCGTCTTTTCGTTTTCATGTTTTGCATGTTTATGTTCATCCAGCATTTTCACAAGAAGTTCCGTGTCAAAAAACTTTTTAGCTGCATCTGAAAGAAACATCTCTTTGACCCGATTATAGTATTCGTCTTCTTTGAGCCACACACGAATCGGTATCGGGAAGCCCAGTTTTTTCTTTTCTGCCGTTTTACTGCGAATCACTTTTTCTGCTGCCCCACGAAGTGCAACCTTGGTCTTTGGCGCTCTCACTTTATACTCCAACGGCAGAGTCAGAGCCAGCTCCAGCACTTTTTTGTCCAGAAACGGAACGCGTACTTCCAGTGAGTTTGCCATTCCCATCTTATCGCCCTTCATTAAAATATCATGTACCAACCATAAATGCATGTCTACATACTGCATCTTTGTCACTGTATCTTTGTCCTTTACCCGTTCATACAGCGGTGCAGTCACTTTCTGTATTCCCGGCTGACATCCTTTTTTCAGAATACGGTTTGCTTCTCTCTCTGTAAAAATATTCGTTGCATTGGCAAAATACCGCTCTTCCAACGTCTTCCCATGACGCATCAGAAATCCTCTTCCTTTCATGCCTCTTGGAAGACAGTGCTCTGCAAACTTCCCAAGCATACGCCTGATCGGCATCGGAATCTTATTAAATGAAGTATGTTCCAATGGTTCACAATAAATATTATATCCTCCGAACAATTCATCCGATCCCTCTCCCGAAAGCACAACTTTCACTTTCTTAGCTGCTTCCTGACTCAGAAAATAAAGTGCGATTGCTGCAGGATCTGCTACTGGTTCATCCATATAATACTGAATATCAGACAGCTTATCCCAGTATTCCTGTGGACGGATCACTTTTGCATCATTTTTCATATGGATACTTGCCGCAAACTCCTTTGCATCCTGAATTTCACTGTATTTCCCCTCATCAAATCCAACAGTAAACGTATGATCCACCTGTCCCAGATATGTCAGATAACTGGAATCTACCCCGCTGGACAGATAAGATGCAACCTCTACATCACTGATCTTGTGCATATTCACAGATTCTTTCATCACGTTTTCAATATCATCTACAATTTCTTCAAAAGATTTCGTCGTATCTCCTGTAAAGTCAGGTTCGAAATACCGTTTGATCGTCATTTCCCCATTTTCGTATGTGAAATAGTGTCCTGGCTGTACACAGAATACGCCCTTAAAAAAAGTCTCATTAGTTGGGACAAACTGGAAAGAAAGATAATTTCCCAAAGCATCTTCATTGAAGACTTTATCAAACTTTGGATGTTCCAAAAATGATTTGATCTCAGATCCAAACATCAGCGTTCCATTCATCTGTGCATAATAAAGCGGCTTGATCCCAAAAATGTCTCTGGCCGAAAACAAACGCTTTTCCTTTCTGTCCCAGATTGCAAATGCATACATTCCACGCAGGCGGTATACCAATTCTTCTCCCCACTGTTCATATCCATGAATCAAAGTTTCTGAATCCGTATTCGAAACGAATGTATGTCCTTTCTGGATCAATTCTTCTCTTAATTCCTGGTAATTATAAATCTCGCCATTGAACACAAGAACCTTGCTCCTATCCTCATTATATAAGGGCTGATCTCCGTTCTCTGAAAGATCAATGATCGAAAGTCGCCGAAAACCTAAAGCTGCATCTTCATCCAAAAATTTGCCGGAACTATCCGGTCCCCGATGAATGATCGTATCCATCATATTCTCCAGTACCTGCTCTCTGTTTTCAACTGCTCCCACAAAACCTGCAAATCCACACATATACTGTATCTCCTCTTAAAACTTATGTAACCTGTCCTTAACATTCCCTGTTTCCAGGCAGGTTATGTAACCTTTTTTCAGATCCGGATACTCTTATTCCGGCAACAACGCCTTTTAATATATCATATGCGTCCTTCATTTCCAAGAAAAACCTTACTTTTTCGGTTTTTTCATTCCAAAGGAAGTTGCCTTGCGCCGTTCTTCCCACAACTGATGCCTCGCTTTTGCAAGCTGCTCTTCCAGATCTTTTATCTTTTCGCAATAATAGTTCTTTTCTTCTTGTTCGGAAAGAATATCGAACCGATACTCTACCTCCAGCCATGCTGGTCCTCCGTCCAACTCCGGAATGTCCATAAGATATTGTGGATCATCCGTTAAAAACAGGCTGTTTCCACGATCTGTAGAAACTGCATTCACTGGCTTCATCTCATGTTCAACCGACCTCCCATTGATCTTTACACTGCTGATCTCACAACGGCATGCTGCATTGCATGGATCAAACCGTATCATCTTCGCATTTTCCAAAAGCCAGGATTTTTGAATTTTATACCCTGACATACTCGGCCATGTTTCGCTGTCCTGCTCGCAGAAACCATTTCCTATATCATAATAACACTTAGATTCCTGACACTCACTTCCGCTGATAAATCCGGAAACAATATCGCTGTAGAATTTCATTCGCTCAGCCTCTACTCCGGAATAATATGTTCTGCATTCTGTCAGTTCCGGTGATGCCATTAACTCATCATACATTTCGTCAAATCGTTCTGAATACTGATAGTCTACGGCTGCGATTTTCTGCCAAAGCGGCAGCCATTCTCCTGCCGGATCGTATCCTCCCCGAATTTCCTCAAACAGTTCATCGGATGTCTTTTTCTGAAATCCTCTTCCCGAGAAATTATTTCTCTCTGCAAGATTAAAATTTGATTCTGTCAAATATCCCGGACCTCCCAGATAATCATAGACGTAAACCGGAACTCCCATTGCCAGACATCTTGGCACAGTTCTTCCAATTGTGATAACCAGGTCATACTGCTGTAAAAACTCTGCATTTACCTGCTCCGTTCGATATCCAAGTCCGATCAGATCCACCTGATAGTATCCGCTCATCTTTTTCTTAAGTTCCAAAAGCTCTTCCGGAATGTGATTGGAAATGATTGCAATTTTATCCAATTCTCTTTTATATCCTGCATACTGCCTGCTTGCTTCAAAATATTCGGTCTCTACACAATTCTGGAACACGCGGATCTGAGTTTTTTTCGGAACCTGCATCGCTACCATATCTGCACACTCAGGACTGACACACAATACAAAAGCCGCCTCTGGCGTACAGACAGGAAGATTTTCCATTGCATTGATCACACTCAGCTTCGATACAACCATTCGTTTGTACTTCAACTCGTATCTGCTTGTAAGATAATCAAACACTGGAAAATGTTGAATAAAAACAATCTCAAACTCCATCTCCGTAAGTGCCTCTTTCTGACATTCGATTACTGTAATTCCCTCTTCCAGTTCCTGCAGCAACGGATAAGATTTTTTATAAACAGCAATCACTACATCATATCCTTTTTCTTTGAACAAATGTGCAAACTCCAGCACATGTAGCTCAGAACCTGTAAATTTCTGAAAATAAAGGTTGGTAATAAGTACTTTTTTCCTTTGTTCCATCTTGCTTCTCCCTGTCTCCCCTTTTTTCCTCTTCTACAGATTATAGCAGAAGCCGAAATATTTCTCCACCCGATAATTGCTTTTTCCAAAACCAAACAAAAAAAGACACTGTCAAAGTGTCCTATTTCTGATCAATCGGGGTGACAGGATTCGAACCTGCGACCTCACGGCCCCCAGCCGTGCACTCTAACCAAACTGAGCCACACCCCGTTGTGCAACTACTGTTTTTCATTATACAAAACTTCTTTTAAAAAGTAAATGCCCTCTCCAAAAATAATTAATGGTCCTTAGGACTTCTGCCGCCTGCTTAGGAGTACGAAGAAAAATCTGGTAAACAGTCGGCAGAAACTCAAAAGCAAGCATGGAAGAACCTTATGCTTATATTTGTTGCAAAAGCGATAGAAATTTATTGTAAACAGATGTAGAATGTGACAGGATATGATATTCTAAATAAAATAAACGAATGAATTTATGTAGGACAAAAGCAATGAACCGATTAGAAGGAAGGAAAGCACGAATATGAATCAATGTACAAAGAGAATGGTGGGAATACTTGTGGGAGTGATAGCCTGGTGGTTCTTTCTCATGCAAGAAGAATTCGCTTTTTACGGAATTTATTCCGTGGTAAGCTATGGAATTCATGAGATAAGTATACTGATTCCTCTTGCTTGCCTGGCTGCAACAGGTATCTGGATTTTTAAGATGGTTAAGCAACTGATCCGAAAAAAAGCTACGAAGATTGTGACCGTTGAAAATATCAATCCGCAGGAACAGACGATCACAGTTGTGAATGGAGAAGGGGATGAGGAACAGAGGATTGTATTGGATGCACCAGATTTTTTTACCAATATGCTGGAAGTGAGTGACAGGGAGTATTTGGCAACATACGTATGCTATAAAAACAATCCGCATAAAGGCAAATTATCCATGATGATTTTGTTCCGAAAGAATTGAAATATGGAGAATTTGTTATAGATTATTGGCAGTGCTGTAAATGATGTGATATGTATCGATTCAGGAGGAAGTAAGATGGCAAAATTAGAACAGACAATAAATGGTGAATTTTATGAAATACTTGGTAAGATTGAACAGGGAATTGTAGAAGGCAGTATGTCGGCTTCTTTGGAAGAGTTCAGTGATTTTGAAAGCGGTACTGCCAGATGTAGCGTGCGTGTCTTTGAGCGTTATAGTTATGCAGGAGATAATCGAGTAAGTCTAAGTGTGACGCTTTTCCAGAATGGAAGTGATCCGATCCAATTATCAGCAATTACTTCAGGAGGCAGTCAGGCAATGTTTTTTAAAATCAATACATGGGGAGAAGAGGCATTTCTTGAGAAGTTAAGAGAATTGTTATAGTGGTGAAAGAAAAGTTGAGGATACAGAAGATGAGATTACATTACAAAGGAGCATATGATTTGAATCCGGAATCGATTCCGCATAAGGAACACATTCCGGGAGCAGTAAGATTTAAAGAAGCGGAGGATACAAAAGAACTTTCTAAAACAGCAACTGTGATATCGGTGCTTGTACTGGTTAGTATGGGAATTTTTGCGTCGTTGAGAATGGGCGGCTTTGTTTTTGATGGATCCCTGCAAATGTGGTGGGGAATGGTGTTTTCGTTTGTAGTGTTATTTCCCCATGAAATTCTGCATGCGGTATGCTTCAAAGAAGATGTATACTTATATACAAACTGGAAGCAGGGGATGTTGTTTGTAGTTGGACCGGAGACTATGAGTAAAGGGAGATTTATTTTTATGTCCATGCTTCCCAATATGGTTTTTGGAATCTTGCCTTATATTGTTGGAATGATCCATCCTCAGTTTGTGTTTGGACTTGTATTTGGAATCCTTTCAGCAAGTATGGGTGCGGGAGATTATTATAATGTTTACAATGCCGTGACACAGATGCCGAAGGGAGCTAGGACGTATTTGTATCAATTTCACTCGTATTGGTATAAACCTTGAGTATGCTTATAAGGAGAAAAAGAATGAAAATAATTGTCTCAAATGAAGGAGCAGCAGATTTATGTCTGAAAGTGATGGAGAAGATTGTTAGCGAAATGGAACGAGGTGGAAAAAAATGAACATCAATCGGGAAGAGATGCTTTCTTTGACAAGGCGTATGACAGTAAAAAGAACATCCATGACAAGAATTGCAGGATGCTATGCAGACAAGGATGGGTTTATTGATGGAACATTTAATGTGAATTTCCTGAAATTGTCTCCGGCAGAGCGCGGGAAAAATCTGGAAATTGCAAAAACCATTCCATTCGCAAAGACCAATCAGAATCTGAAACGCTATGTATTTCCGGAATCTGCACAGGAAAGTATGAGGCAGTTGCTGATGGGAATCAGGGACTGTGGCTTGAAAAATGATGCACTGCTGGATGTATTTTATGAGAAGGTGACAGAGGTGTATCAGACAGAGCAGGATTACGCTGTGTATCTGTTTCATGATCGATATGACATTCCTGCAAAAGCAGGTGACAAGGCTCGTTTGGGAGAATCTGAGCAGATGTTTGAATATTTGATCGGCGTGATTGCGCCTCTTGTTGGGGATTATGAATTAGGAGAGCCAGAGTGTGGATTTTTGTTTCCTGCTTTTTTTGAAGGAGGAGCCGCAATGAATTGTGTGGATATATTTCAGAAAGACACGGAGCATCCACATGAGGAGTTTCAAAAGTTATTATTATAAGATTGTGATGAAACGAGGGTGCCGTAAGTTAAAAAGGATAAAAGAAGCTTCAAAACAATCTTAGTCATATAGTAATTTATCTGTGAGTTTTAGTAGGAAAGAGCAGGATTTGTCTCTTCCGCTTAATCCGGAAATAATATTCGAAAATACAAAGTCAATAAAAGCATCTTCCGTAAAAGTCTCAGAGAAGATACCGGCCTTTATTTTTTTGTCTTTTTGCAGAATCAGTTTCATTTCATTATGAATGTGTTCCAGATATTTTTGCATCTTTTCACGGCTTTCTTGCAGGTTGTCTGTTTCTTGAAAACAGGCGGCATGGGAAGAAAAGAGGTCGGGATACTGGCAGCTGCATTTATCGATGGAAACGATCAGCCAAAGTAAACAATCATGAAAGGAACTTAAAGCAGTACATTGTCCTGTACGGTGAAAAACATCACACCAGATATCGGAAATGGTGGCTTGTAATAAAGCTGATTTGTCTGGAAAGTAATTGTATACAGAGCCAATAGAAATTCCTGCTTTAGAAGCGACAGCTCGAATATTAATCGCGCGAAATCCTTTGTCAGACGCGATTTCTTTGCTGGCAGCAAGAATTTTGTTATGCAGTGATTTGTTTGTATTCATACCATAAAACTCCTTATGCTTTTTGCAGTTGAACTACGTTCATTATAAGTCTTTTGAAAAATGAAGTCAATTAAAAATGTAAAAAATATTGACAAAAAATTGGATGAGCAATATAATGAACAATGTTCAAATTAAGGAGGCGAAAAAATGAGCACAAAATTAATTATGGCAATTGTTACAATTACATTGGCACTGATATTTTATACAATCGGTGTATTTTCAGAGCGAAAAAGCGGTATTTTGAAGAAACCACATCTGATTATTTTCTGGATGGGACTCGTTTTTGATACGGTGGGTACAACCATTATGTCTTCCATGGCAGAAGGCGGCAGCCTTTTCAGTCCTCATGGAATTACGGGGGCATTGGCGATTATTCTCATGCTGTTTCATGCAATATGGGCGACCGTTGTCTTTAAGGGACAGAATCAAAAAAAGATGCAAAATTTTCACAAATTTAGCATTGTAGTATGGTTGATCTGGCTGATTCCTTATATACTTGGTGTGTTTATCGGAATGGGTGTGTAGCAGATTGGACTGCTCCATATCAAGCAGATAGTTGAAAAAAATAAATTTTCTGCCAGTGGGTTGAACCTACTGGCAGTTTTTATACAAGGCTTCTTTAGATTAACAGGGAGAAGTTTTAAATCTGTTTCGTTGTCCACTTGCTGCAATCCCATACTGCGTGTACGACATCCTGATAAAACTCTGGTTCATGACAAATCAAAAGTACACTTCCACGATAATCAAGCAGCGCCTTTTTTAAGGAATCTTTTGCATCCACATCCAGATGATTGGTCGGCTCATCCAAAAGCAGGATGTTTGTGTCCCGGTTTACGAGTTTACAAAGTCTTACTTTTGCCTGTTCCCCTCCACTTAATACTCGAACCTGACTTTCGATGTGCTTTGTTGTAAGTCCGCATTTTGCCAGTGCAGAACGTACTTCATACTGTGTGAAAGAAGGAAATTCCTGCCAGATTTCTTCAATACAGGTTGTCCGGTTATCACCTTTTACTTCCTGCTCAAAATATCCAATCTGTAAGTTCTCACCAAGTTCACAAGTTCCGGAAATTGCCGGAATCAGACCAAGAATACTTTTGAGTAATGTTGTCTTTCCAATTCCATTGGCGCCGACTAACGCAATTTTCTGTCCTCTTTCCATGGAAAGAGACAAAGGCTTTGACAGGGGCTCATCGTATCCGATTACAAGATTTTTTGTTTCAAAAATGTATCTGCCGGGAGTTCTTCCGTATCTGAATTTGAATTCCGGTTTCGGACGCTCCGCGGCAAGTTCGATTACATCCATCTTATCCAGTTTCTTTTGTCTGGACATTGCCATATTTCTTGTAGAGACACGCGCTTTGTTTCTTGCTACAAAGTCTTTTAGTTCGCTGATTTCCTGCTGCTGTCTTCTGTAAGCAGCCTCTAATTGTGCTTTTTTGACAGCATACACTTCTTCGAAATGATGGTAATCTCCTACATAACGGTTCAGTTCCTGATTTTCCATGTGATAAATAATGTTGATGACATCATTTAAGAACGGAATGTCATGGGAAATTAGAATAAATGCATTTTCATAATCAATCAGGTAACGTTTTAGCCAGGCAATGTGTTCCTCATCCAAATAGTTGGTTGGCTCGTCCAAAAGCAAAATGTCTGGTTTTTCCAAGAGTAGTTTCGCCAGAAGAACTTTTGTACGTTGTCCACCGCTTAAATCTGTTACATCTCTTTCAAGGCCAATATCAAGAAGTCCCAGTGCTTTCGCGACTTCCTCTACTTTGGCATCAATGATATAAAAATCATGGAGCGTAAGGGTATCCTGAATGGTTCCCAGTTCCTCCATCATGGCTTCCATTTCATCTGGACCGGCTTCCCCCAGTGAATCACAGATTGTATTCATTCGATCTTCCAGTTCAAATAAATAAGAAAATGCTGATTTTAATACATCCCGGATTGTCATGCCTTTTTCCAAAACCGTGTGCTGATCAAGATATCCGACACGAACGTTTTTTGCCCATTCAATTTTTCCTTCATCCGGCATCAATTTTCCAGTGACAATATTTAAAAAAGTGGATTTGCCTTCCCCATTTGCACCTACCAATCCGATATGCTCGCCTTTGAGAAGGCGAAAGGATACATCTGCAAAGATTGCACGATCTCCAAATCCATGCGTCAGGTGTTCTACATTTAAAATACTCATGACATAGCTCCTTTTTGCTCGTATTTCATTTATCAGAATTATTGTACAGGAAAGAGACGGATTTGTCATCAAAATTCACCTTTTTGCAGATTTTCCATATTATGTATTGTAATTATATGAAAGGAAAGAACACATGATGCAAAATAATCGAACTTATTCCAGAAATGAACGTTTTACCTGCCAGCAACAGCCTTGCCGGAATATGCCAATGCAGCACCGACAGAAAGTATCCCCATCTTGCGATGAGCATGTTTCAGCCCCTTGTTCCTGCCGTATCCCCCGTGATCCGTTGGAACATATGACGCTTGCAATGGCATATGTTCCATGGCAAAAATGGGAGGACACTTATGAGGTTCACAAGGGATTGGAATGTGGAACGATCTTCCCTGTTTTAAACAAACCATTCTATGGAAAAGGAGGATGCAATCAATGACAGAGTGTCCATGCAGAGCAGAACTGTTCAATCATATCAATGCTGTTAGTTTTGCAGTCGATGAGGTGAAATTGTATCTGGATACGCATCCACAAGATCCGGATGCACTTGCTTATTTTGAAAAATACAGCAGGATGCGAAATGAAGCAATGAAAGAATATGCATTGCATTATACTCCTCTGACAATCGATACAGCCGCTGCGTCTTGCAGTGAATACTGGAAATGGGTTGATGAGCCATGGCCATGGCAGGAAGGTGGGTGCTGATTATGTGGAACTATGAAAAACGACTGCAATATCCAGTGAAAATTACACAGACAAATCCGAAAATTGCCAAAGTGATCATTTCACAGTTTGGTGGCCCGGATGGGGAGTTGGCTGCATCCATGAGGTATCTGTCTCAGCGATATACGATGCCTTATAAAGAAGTGACGGCAACTTTGACGGATATCGGAACGGAAGAACTCGCCCACATGGAGATGATCTGTGCAATTGTATATCAATTAACGAAAAATCTTTCTCCGGAAGAAATTGAAAAATCAGGATTTGCCCCCTACTATGTGGACCATACTTTGGCTCTTTGGCCGCAGGCGGCAAGCGGGGCGCCGTGGACGGCAACTTATTTTCAATCAAAAGGAGATCCGATTACAGACTTGCATGAAGACCTGGCAGCAGAACAAAAAGCACGCACGACTTACGACAATATTCTCAGACTTGTAAAAGATCCTGAAGTTTGCGATCCAATTCGTTTCCTGCGTCAGCGGGAAATCGTGCATTATCAGAGATTCGGTGAAAATCTTCGTATTGTTCAGGAACATCTGGACAGTAAAAACTTCTATGCATTTAATCCAGAATTTGATAAAAATCAAAATTGTGGATGTAAGCGGTAATAAATGCAACAGGCAGAGCGAAACGTACTCTGCCTGTGATACTGTCAAAGTTGTGATTTTCGAGAATGTGAAACTTTTTCTGTAAATAATGTTTTAGAAGGTCTTCTATGGTAAAA
>ERZ1106969.2212-NODE-2212-length-10569-cov-2.906315_pt1 | contig 10569 bp, 8 predicted proteins | sample MGYA00403685_ERZ1106969 | MGnify/ENA primary metagenome ERZ1106969 (study PRJEB35170, sample SAMEA104062416) | human gut metagenome | biome: human gut; feature: human-associated habitat; material: faeces | place: Denmark | collected 2012-05-18 ... | reverse complement strand
TAACATAAATTATATTGTATTATGATAATAATGTATCCCTTAAGAGGAGAGTCAATAAAAATATAAATAGATAATATTAAATATTTGTATATAAGAGTGTTGAAGTTCTATTTAATAATTTTAAAGCAAAAAAATAGCAAATCTTAAAATAAGATCTGCTATCTTTATATGTTTTAAATCAAATCATCTACTCCGTTAACTGTAGTTTGTTCATTTTCATTTATAGGTATGACTATACATTTTTGACCATCAATTAATTGAGATTTTATTTGAGGAACCTTTTCAGGTTTTACTTGAACAATTATGTCATAGTCAGAAACTAAATCATCATTTGCTGATTTTGTATCTTCATTTTCATCTAGCGTGTCTTCTAAATCATGTGCTGAAACATCATCTAGTACAGAATCATTTTCAGTTGAAAGAGTCTCGTTGTCGGCATCAGCTTCTTGTGCAACCTCATCAAGCTTAGTTTGAAGTATTTCTACTTGTTTTTGAAGGTGATGCTCTCTTTTTCTTTGTTCGTTAACTTTAAGGGTTTTTGCATCAAGTAAGCTTTCAGCTAAAGGAAGATCTTCACCAAAGTTTTCTACGTAGGATTTTTCAATCTTAGTAGTTATTTCTTCTGGAACTCCACTTTCTATTAAAAGATTTTGTATATCTTTATTTGTTAAAATTATAGGTTCACAGTCTGTATCTTCATACATAGCATTATGCTCGTCTATCATATTACTTAGATTATCTTGAACTTCCATAAAGACTTTCTCAGCTTTTTTCTCATCAGCACCAAAGGAATCTTTAATGATTGATTGGAAGGCTTCTTTTTGTATAGTTGAAGTTTGTTTTGAATAGCATCCTAAAGTGGTTTCCATTAATTCAGGATGGGTATCCTTTGCATTTTTAGTATAGTACATAATAGAGTTAACATCTGAACTACGCTCGATAAAAGCAGGGAATACAAATCCATTAGTTGGAGCTTCAACTACCCAATCGCGTATACGTGCTTTTATCTTATTCTCATCTTCGAAATATCTAAGACCAGGTTCAGAAAGTGAAACAGGGCATATAGCACATAGTACATATTCATATACTTCTTCAGATTCATCTAACTTTGCATTATCAGTAGTTTTGGTCATTACATCATAAGCATCATGAAAAATAAGTATCAAAAAGTTGCCTGTATAATCGTAGTTGTTTATTATAGAATCATAAAAGTCATTAAGGATGCTATCATCCTTCAAACGACTGTTTTTAAGACGCATAAGCGAAATCTGTCTTTCATTTACAAGATCTTCGTTAAGTGGAAAGTTAAGCTCTAAAATATTATTTCCAATGGTTCCAGATAGCACTTTTTTAGCTATTTCTAAATACTTAAAGTATTCATCTTCCTCTAAGTTTAGGAATGTTTCTCTAAATTTTAAAATAATATGCTTTTCTCCGTTAACATAGCATCCACACATTTTAGTGAAGGTGCAGTGATCTTTTTTGAAACGCTTTTTTAACTCGAGTATATCTTTTTTTCTCATATATAAACCTCTCAATCTAAATTTTTATATTCGCAGATATTATCATTATTAAGTATAGTATTTTTTTGATATTAATTAAAGATTTAATCAGTGTAAATCATAATCTCTATTAAGTATTCATTAATACTTTTAATGCTGAGTTCATTAATTGAGAAGATTGAAGCATAAAAAAATGGATGAAGTTTTATTATGATACTTCTTAAATTAATTATACAATAAAATTGCGATATTATCAGGTAAATAGTGGATAAAATTGAATATGATATAATATGATAATAAACCTTCTTGTATCATATATAATAAACGTTATTTAGGATTGCTTTTAGAGATTGTAATATGTATATATATCATTAGGATAGGCAAGATTATCTCAAAGACTGAGCTGGAAAAAGGCTTTAGATTTTAGTATTTAATTTACTATGATAACGGAGGAATTAGATTATGGATAGTGAAAAGGAAAATAGAAAAAAGAGAATAAGAGAACTAAATGAGCCTCCACACCTCACTGCATTAGAAGAAACAGGGAACGCAGTTACCCATGGAATAGGAGCAGTTTTAGCTATAGCAGGGTTTATATTACTATTGTTAAAATCAGATACAGAACTTAAGATTATGGCTTCTTGTTTTTATGGAATTAGTCTGTTTTTATTAATGCTTATGAGCTGTCTATATCATGCATTTAAAAGTGGTTCTGTTGTAAAACGATTATGGAGAAGATTCGATTACGCTTCTATTTATCTATTGATAGGAGGAACTTTTGCACCATTATATTTGGTATATTGGGGAAATACGTTGGGTATAATACTTTTCTGCATTCAATGGGCTTTGATTCTTTTAGGAATAGTTATGCTTAGCGTTTTTGGGCCCGGAAGGCTAAAGTGGCTTCACTTTTCATTATATTTTGTAATTGGATGGAGTGGACTTATATTTATACCGGATTGGATTCACAATAATATGCCTTTATTATGGATGATTTTAATTGGAGGGATTATATACACTATTGGAATGATTCCATTTACAAGAGACAAAAAATATGATCATTTTCTTTGGCATTTCTTTGTAGTGGCAGGAGCAATACTGCATTGGTTTGGTATCTATATGTTTGTTTATTAAAGCAAATCTCTAATTGAATATTATGCAATATCAATTAGAGATTGCATTAAAATTTCCATCTATAATGATATATTTCGTCAAGATTGAACCATGATAGCTTGGACTTTTTCATTTTAGGATAGGAATTGTGTAGCACAAATGGAATACCATCAGAATCACGTTCATTAGATATCATACCAACATGTTCATAAGGTTTAAGAAATAGTAGAATATCGCCAGGCTGCCATTGCTTTAGGTTGTCAGCATCATTAGGAATAACTTTAGTAGTTTCAGCTGAACAGTATTTATCAAAAAATACCTTTTGATTCTTTACACGTCTAAAATCTATGTTGGAATCAGGTTTTCCATTGACACCAGGATAGGAATTTACACTTTTTCTTATATCTTCATCGATTAAAGACTTAAGATCTATTCCAACAGCTTTAAAACCACGCCATATAACATCAGTACATACACCCTCACTATCAGGGGGATAGCCTCCTATATAATAGGCATCCTTATATAGTGTTTCTTCATTAAAGCTTTTCTCGGCAGAAGCAACCATATCTATAGTATCAGCTATACCATTATTATTTCCATCTGTTTTTGAGGATTCATCAGGAATATCTAATTTATTCTCTGGATGAATTATATCTAACCCTTTTGATATACCAGTGATTTCTTCAGTAGAGGGAGTCTTTGATATTACAGGGATGAGTAAGATTAAAATTATTACAAGACATATAAAAAAGTATTTGAAAAACTTTTTCAAAATATCACCTCCAAAGTATACATCAATCTAATTGTAATTGGGAAATAATAATAAAGTCAATTATAAAAATGCAATAATAATTTCATAATATGCTATACTCTATATTAAATATGTAGCAAAATAGGAGATGAATTTAAAAAAAAGAATAAAAAATATGAGTAAATGATGCTTTTAGTGTTGTAATTTATGTGGAAATATGACAGAATAATGTTATATCATTACTAAAAAAAGTTCGGTTTTAAAATATACGTGTACAATCGGAGGGAGTATTTTGGAAATTAAATCACCATTATCAATTCCAAATGGTCAACTTGCTATAATTGCATTGGATAGCATAGGTGTACTAGGGAAAAAAATTGATAGCAGTCTTGTAAAATGTAGAAAAAGCATGATAAATGGAGAAGAAGATGTTTATCTAGATGCAAAGGATTCTTATCTTATAGGATCTGATACAATTAGATTTTCAAATGGAGAAGGAAAAGTTGTATTAGAAGATACTGTAAGAGGTAAAGATGTTTATATATTATGTGACGTAGGAAATTATGGATGCACATATAAGATGTTCGGACGCATAAACCATAAGAGTCCAGATGATCACTTTCAAGATATAAAGAGAGTATTATCTGCTATGGGCGGAAAAGCCAAGAGAATAACTGTTGTTATGCCATTATTATATGCTAGTAGACAACATAGAAGAAAGAGCAGAGAATCTTTAGATTGCGCAATGGCTCTTCAAGAGCTTGAAAGATTAGGAGTAGACGATATAATAACTTTTGACGTTCATGATCCAAATGTTCAAAATGCTATACCACTTATATCTTTCGATAATCTATACCCAACTTATGAAATAGTTAAAGCATTTTTAACTAAAGAAAAAGATCTTCCAATAAATAAGGATAATATGCTTGTAATAAGCCCTGATACAGGAGCAATGGATAGAGCTATATATTATTCTGGAGTATTAGGATTAGATATAGGATTATTCTATAAGAGACGTGATTATTCAACAGTTGTAAATGGAAAGAATCCAATAATACAACATGAATACATTGGAAGAGAAGTTGAAGGCCAAAATATATTAATAGTTGACGATATGATAGCATCTGGAGAATCAGTATTTGATATAGTAAGAGAGTTAAAAAAGAGAAAAGCTGAAAAGATATTTGTCTCAGCAACATTTGCTCTTTTCACAGAAGGTATAGACAAGTTTGATAAGTACTATGAAGAAGGACTTATTGAAAGGGTATACTCAACAAACTTAACTTATATACCTGAAGAAGTTAAGACTAAACCTTGGTTTAGAGAAGTTGATATGTCTCACTTTATAGCTGAAGTTATAAACAACTTAAATCTAGATGAATCTATAGCACCACTTTTAGATGCTACAGAAAGCATAAATAAGCTTCGTGAAAATAGAAAATAATATAAAAGTATTACGGCAGTCTTCTAGGGAAGGCTGCCATTTTGTATAGTAGTCAAATTTTAATCTATAAGTCATAATATTTAAGGATTAAATATATAATTAATTAGAAGCTCTAATGGGATGTGATTATTATATATTTTTTAAGTACTGGCTTATGGAATATGGACATGTCATATGATTTTACAATCATGATATTAAAAATTGTATTAATATTTATGCTTATTGGATTATGTTGTAAATTAAGAAAGATTGATTTCAACAGTATATTTGACACAATGATAGTATCTATTCCTTCTGCTTTTTTAGGTGGGCGTATTTACCATGTTGTAATGAACATAGATAAGTATAAATTAAATATAATAGATATGCTAAATATAAGCAAAGGCGGCTTTGACAACATTGGAATGATAATAGGAATCTTCATAGGGTCATGGCTTTATACTGTTTATAAAAAATACAGTTTATTAGATTTTATGGATATTATTGCTCCTGCTTTAGTCTTAGGAGATATGGTTTTCAACATTTTATCCTTAGGTTTTTCTGTAAATATATTAATGCTGATTATTTTAATGTTTATAACAAAAGTAGCTCAGAAAAGTGGAGTTGTTATAACAATTTACCTAATTCTAATATTTATAGTAAATATAATATAAAGAATACCTTCTTTTAAGAGGGTATTTTTTATTGTGCGGAAGATAATATGAAATAAGTATAGAAAGAAACACTGTATATTGGGTATAATTAGCTATAGTATTAAATTGTTAAGAGAGTGATGAAAGTGAGCAGAAAAATTAAAAAAGGAAAGATAGATAATTATTTTAGTCCTTTTAAATATTCTAAAGCACATAAGCTTTACATAGAAGATTATATAATAGATTTAACCTCAAGATATAAGGATAGGGAAAATGTGCTTCAAGGTATAGTAGCTTCAGAAACTTATGGGGAATATTTAGTTAAAATAAGAGTTGATGAAGATGATGATATGACATTTTATAGCTGCAGTTGTGATGATTTTGATGGTAAGGGAAAGCCTTGTGAGCATATAGGAGCATGTTATCTAAAATATATAAATGAAATGGAAACAGGGCCATCAGAGTTAGATGATCTTTTAAGTTTATATGAAGATGAAGATAAGAAAATTCAAGAAAGTGATATTTTAAAGCTTGATATAACACTAGGACATACTTCAACTAGAGTCATAAATAATTTTATTGAGCTTAAGGCTGGAGTAGATAAGCTTTATGTTGTAAAAAATTTTAGATATTTTTTAAATGCCTATGCACGAAAAGAACCTACACAGTTAGGACGATATATACTAGACTTTGCTAAGGTTTCTATAACAAAAGAAGATCAGAGGCTTTTTGATTATTTTTTAGAACTTTTAGATATGGATAATATATTTTTGTCAGCTCAAGGGACTGCGGTAAGGCTTGTAGAAGACAAAAGAATATTTATAATGGAAACTCATTTCAAAAGGGTTATGGAGATTTTAAAAAATAAAAGTATATCTTTGTCCATACCAACAGGGGATTATGAAGATGTGCATGTGAAAGAAGAAGAGCTTAGTATAAACTTTGCTTTAAAAAGAGATGGCGAAGATCTGATGCTTACATTTCAAGGAAGCAGCATACCATTTCCTATGACTTCAAAGGGTGATTATTATTTCTATAAAGACGGTATATGGAGAGTGAAGAAGAACAAAGAAAGCTACTTGATAGCATTATTTGATACAATGATAAAAAATCCATATGGTGCATTGAATATTAGAGATGATGAAAAGGACAGGTTTGCATCTTTTCTTATGCCTAAGGTTAAGGAGCTTGGAAATCTAAATATAGAAGAAAGCGTGAAAAAGGAATTCATAGAAGAGCCTTTAAGTGCAGAATTTTATATAGACAAAGATATGAATGTATTGTTGCTTTCACTTTACTTCTATTATGGAGATGAAAAGATTAATGCTTTAAAAAAGGTAAATAAGAAAAATACTCAGGGAATACTTATAAGAGATGTAGAAAAAGAAAAGAACATTTTAGATATAATCAGAGAATACGGATTTGAAGCCATGGATGACAAATTTATATTACAGGAAGAGGAGATCATAGTTGATTTTATTATTGATGGAATAAATAAGCTAAAAAACCATGGTGACGTATACTATTCAGAAGCTTTTAAAGGAAGCAAAATAGCAACTACACAAAATGTAAAGATAAGGGTACGGCTTACAAGAGAAGATATGCTGGCACTTTCTTTTGATTTTAAAGATATACCACGTGATGAGATAATAAATCTTATAAAAGCATTTAATGAAGGCAAAAAGTATTACAAACTAAAGGACAATGGTATAGTACTTCTTCAGGGAAATACTATATTAAAGATGCAGGCACTTAATGAATTCCAAAATATAGACAATGACTACTTTGAAAAAGAAGAAATAATGCTTCCTAAGTATTTAGCACCTTATATAAATGAGAAATTCATAAGTGAGGGTAATTTTAAGAGAGATAAAGGCTTTAGAGAACTTATTAATAACATAAAAGAAGCTAAGGATATGGATTTTGAAATTCCAAATGCTATAAAAGCTGAATTAAGAGATTATCAGATTAAGGGATTTCAATGGATGAAGACTTTAAGTCAATGTGGTTTTGGAGGAATACTTGCCGACGAAATGGGACTTGGTAAGACACTTCAATCTATAACATTTATAAGTTCATTAGAAAAAGGAGAATCTTTAATTGTTTGTCCAACATCTCTTTTATACAATTGGAAAGAGGAGTTTGAAAAATTTGCTCCTTCGCTAAAAATTTTAGTTATGAATGGTGGACCAAATGAGCGTCAGGAGAACTTCGAAAAACTTCATGACTATGATGTTATAATAACGTCTTATAATATTCTGACGAGAGATATTGAAAGCTATGAGAAGATTAATTTTACAGCTGTAATAGTAGATGAAGGTCAAAATATGAAAAATCCATTATCTCAAAGAGCAAAATCAATGAAGAGATTAAATGGTAAAAATAAGTTTGTACTTACAGGGACGCCTATAGAAAATGCTCTTACAGAATTATGGTCTATCTTTGATTTTATAATGCCGGGATATATCCTAAATCGTAAGAAGTTCCAAATGAAGTATGAAATACCTATAGTAAAAGACGGAAATCCTAAGGCTTTGCAGGAACTTAAATCTAGGATCATGCCTTTTATATTAAGGAGACTTAAAAAGGATGTTGCAGCAGAACTTCCTCCAAAGATAGAGAAGACTATAAAGGTAGATATGACGCCAGAACAAAAGGATGTATATGTGACTTATGTGAAGATGTTCAAAGAGGAGATTGAAAATATAGATTTAAATGACTTTAATAAAGGAAAGATGAAGATATTCTCTGCACTTACAAGACTTAGGCAGGTATGTTGTCATCCTAATAGTTTCTTAATGGACTATGATGGGGATAGCGGAAAGTTTGAAGCTTTTTATGATATACTGAACTCATCTATAGAAGAGGGACATAAGATTCTTGTATTTTCACAATTTACATCAGTATTGTCTATAATTGAAAAAGAATTTAGAAAGCAGCACATAGATTATAGCTATCTTGATGGATCTGTACCATCAGAGCAAAGGATGAAGCTTGTAAAGGAATTTAACTCTGGTAATAAAAAGGTGTTTTTAATATCACTAAAGGCAGGAGGTGCTGGACTTAATCTGACCTCAGCTGATGTAGTAATTCATTTTGACCCATGGTGGAATCCAGCAGTTGAAGATCAAGCTACAGATAGAGCTCATAGAATAGGGCAGAAGAATTCTGTAGAGGTTATAAAGCTAATAACCAAAGGTACAATTGAAGAAAAGGTTCTTATGCTTCAAGAAAAGAAAAAACAAATAATAAAAGATGTAATCGGAGAAGAGGAAATAGGAGATAAAATACTGTCTTCCATGGATTTTGAAGATTTGCAGGGACTATTTAATTTTGAAGAATAAACAAATTTAGGAGGTACATATGAAATTAATATCATGGAATGTAAATGGCATCAGAGCTTGTGTAACTAAAGGGTTTCTTGATTTTTTTAAGGAAGTAGATGCAGATATATTCTGTCTTCAAGAGACTAAGCTTCAAGAAGGACAAATAAATTTAGATTTAGAAGGCTACCATCAGTATTGGAACTATGCTGAGAAAAAAGGGTATTCAGGAACAGCGATTTTTACAAAAGCAGAACCTTTAAGTGTCAGCTATGGAATAGATATAGAAGAGCATGATAAAGAGGGGAGAGTTATCACATTGGAATTTGAAGATTTTTATATGATTACTGTATACACACCAAATTCTAAACAGGCTTTAGAAAGACTTGAATACAGAATGAAATGGGAAGATGATTTTAGGGCTTATTTGAAAAATTTAGAGACTAAAAAACCGGTCATAGTATGTGGAGATTTAAATGTAGCACATAAGGAAATAGACCTTAAGAATCCAAAGAATAATATTAAGAATGCAGGCTTTACACCTGAAGAAAGAGAAAAATTCACTGAATTAATAAATGCTGGATTTATAGATACCTATAGATACTTCCATCCTGATACAGAAGGGGTGTACTCTTGGTGGTCTTATAGATTCAATGCTAGAAAGAATAATGCTGGATGGAGAATAGACTATTTCTGTGTATCTGATGCTTTAAAAGATAGACTTGTAAGTGCTGACATACATATGGAGATTTTAGGATCAGACCACTGCCCGGTTGAACTTATCATAAAATAATGATTTTTAAAACTGTAATCCTAAAAATAATGTTATAATCTAGTTATTAAAAAGAGTAAAATTTAATAGCTAAATAATATTTTAAATATTTCATATGTAGAGGAGAGTAAGAATTATGAGAAAAATTGATTTGCACATGCATTCAAATTTTAGTGATGACGGAGAATTAACTCCACAAGAAATAATAGATAATGCTATAAAAAATGGTATGGATATAATTTCGATAACAGATCATAATTCTATAAAAGCTAATGAAATAGCCTTAGAATATGTTAGTGGGAAAAAATCAGATATATACCTGGAATAGAAATTGATTGTCAATACAATGGACTAAATCTACATCTTTTAGGATATAATTTTGATTTTAATAAGGCATGTTTTTTAGAATTAGAAGAAAATATTTTAAAGCAAGAGAAAAAAGCAGGTTTAAAAAGAATTGAAAAAATCAAAGAGATAACACATTTACATTTAAATACAGAAGATGTATTGAAAAAAGTTAATAACGGAATAGTTACTGGTGAAGCCATAGGTGAAGTACTACTTGAGGATAATAGAAACAATAATTCTGAGATACTTAAGCCATATAGGGCTTGTAGTGAAAAAAGCGATATGCCTTTTGTTAATTTCTACTGGGATTATTTTTCACAAGGGAAACCAGCCTATGTTCACATAGAATTTATAACACTTTCTGAAGCGATAAATATGATTAAAGAGAATGGTGGAATAGCTATAATAGCTCACCCAGGAAATAATTTAAAGTATAACCGAAATATTATCGATGAGTTGATAGCAGAGGGAATAGATGGAATAGAGGTTTTTAGCTCATATCACACTAATGAGGATATAGAATTTTTTTATAATAAAGCTTTAGAAAATAATCTATTTATATCTTGTGGAAGTGATTTTCATGGTAAAAATAAACCTAATATAGAGATAGGAAAATTTAAATATAAATTTGATTCGAATATGATACTATTTGGAAATGAAGATAGATGTGTGTAACATATCTAT
>ERZ1106969.2205-NODE-2205-length-10590-cov-90.165164_pt1 | contig 10590 bp, 8 predicted proteins | sample MGYA00403685_ERZ1106969 | MGnify/ENA primary metagenome ERZ1106969 (study PRJEB35170, sample SAMEA104062416) | human gut metagenome | biome: human gut; feature: human-associated habitat; material: faeces | place: Denmark | collected 2012-05-18 ... | reverse complement strand
TGCAGCCAAAGCCGAACTCAACGAGTATTTCGGCATGGAAAACGAGGAGAAGCCGACCGACACGGCCTAATATAGGCTCAGTCGATGTTGAGTGGGGGAGACTTCCCCAAGGGCGTAGGCGGCAGACAGAGAGATGGCGAATGTGTTGGGGGAATTCATGTTTCGCGGCAGAATGGTTGTCAAACTATTTATTCATTTTCAGCCTCTCTGCTTGCGATATTCGCAACGAACAGCCCACCCGGCCGCAAATAGGCGATTTTGGCGACACTTTTAAGACATTGACAATCAGCCAGTTGAATTTTATTGACACATGCTTTATCCCCAAAATGGGTCTGAAAGAGCCCGAACAGACTTGCAAAAGGGCCACAGTTGAAGCGCAACTGTGACCCTTTCGCTGTGCAACTATCCTTGAAAATGAAGAAAAATCGAAGTTGGTGTAAACAGACTGATAATGAGTAGGAAACGGAACGATTTGCTTAAAACTGCCTCTTTCGTAAAGGGCAGCAATATGCAGATTTAGGCAAAAGTTCAGTTACTAAACCGTTACCCGATTTTACCATAGGTAACGATGGAGTAATATTCGGTAACTAAATTATTTTCTCTCGTGTAGCTGTTGCTTCGGTCGGCAGTTTTCTGCATAAGTGAGGAACGCTTTAATTCGGGTAACTTTGCCCATAAAAATTAAAGCGTATGAAAACAGAAAAAATGAAGATGTTGCTCTACCTCAAAAAGAGCGGTCTTGACAAATCGGGCAAGGCTCCGATTATGGGACGGATAACGATTGGGCGTTCCATTGCCCAGTTTAGTTGTAAACTCTCCTGCAATCCCAACTTGTGGAATCCACGTGAAAGTAGGATGGATGGCAAGAGCAGTGAGGCTGTGGAAGTGAACGGAAGGTTGGAGAACTTACTGTTTTCCATTCAGTCATCCTATCAGTCCTTGCTTACAAGAGGTCAGTCATTTGATGCAACCGACGTGAAGAAACTGTTTCAAGGCAGCATCCAGACAAGGTGCATGCTCATTGAAAGATTGGATATGTTCATTAGGGAAAAAGAAAGCCATATCGGTATAGACATCAAGGAAGCATCTATGGCAGGCTATCACTCTACGAGAATCCGCTTGCAGGAGTTCATTCAAAAGAAGTATAAGGTTTCTGACTTGGCTTTCTCCCAACTGACAGAGAACTTCATCCATGAGTTTCAGCAGTACTTCTTGGGGGAATGTGGATTTCAGGAAAGCTCATTCTATAATGTCGCCACCCATTTGAAGACGGTATGCAGACTGGCTTACCGTGAGGGATTAGCAGACTTCCTGCTTTTCGACAAAATAAAGATTAGCAAGGGTAACAAGAAACTCCCCAAAGCACTCGACAGGGAGGCATTGGAGAAGTTGAAGGCTCTCCACTTTGAGGACTTGGAGGAGGAAATGGAAACAGCACGGGATATTTTCCTCTTTGCCTGTTATACAGGTGCTGCGTATTGTGATTTGATGGAACTGAACAAGCCCCATCTTGTGCGTGATGACGAGAGCAGTCTTTGGCTGAAGTTCAACCGCCACAAGACAGGCGTACCCTGCCGTATCAAGCTGTTACCCGAAGCCATACGGATAATGGAGAAGCTCCACAGCGATGAAAGGGAAACATTACTCCCCTATATCAAATACAAGAATTATCAGACCTGCTTGAAAGCCCTACGACTTCGTGCAGGCATCTCGTTTCCCTTTACCACACATACTGCGAGACACACATTTGCCACACTCATCACGCTTGAACAAGGAGTGCCTATTGAAACGATAAGCAAGATGCTGGGACATAGCAATGTGAGTATGACCGAGCGTTATGCAAAGGTAACGCCCCAGAAACTCTTTGAGGAATTTGCCCGTTTCCTCTCTTTCACCGAAGATATGCAGTTGGTTATCTAATCCTTATCAGATTATTTTATTTCTTATCCATTTATTCAAAATCATCAAGACAATGAGAAGTACATTTAAGATACTGTTTTACATCAACAGACAGAAGACAAAGGCAGACGGCAACACCTCTATTCTCTGCCGTATCACTATTGACGGAAAGAGCACCGCCATTACCACAGGAGAAGAATGTAAAGGATCCGAGTGGAATACTAAGCAGGGATTAACTACTGACAAGAAGACCAATCAAAGAATCCATGAGCTCAAGAAGTTAGTAGAAAAGACCTATCAGGAAATACTTGTAAAGGATGGAGTGGTAAGTGTGGAACTTATCAAGAACCGCTTACAAGGTATTGTCACCAATCCCACCATGCTCCTTGCCATGAGCAGGATGGAGCTGCAATCCGTCAAAGAGTCAGTAGGCAAGTCAAAGGCAGAGGCTACTTATCTGAACCTGTTCCATTCTGACAGAAATCTCCGTGATTTTGTCGAAAGCAAAGGAGTGCAGGACATACCCATCGGAACAATTACGGAGGACTTGTTTGAGGGGTACCGTTTCTTTCTCAAAAAGCGTGGGTTGAAAGCATCGACTGTCAATACTAATCTCTGCTGGCTGAGCCGACTGATGTTCCGTGCGGTCAGTAGGAGGATTATCCGCTTCAATCCCTTTGAGAACACCAAGTATGAGAAGGAGGAAAAGAAGATACGCTTTCTGCAAAAGAGCGATGTAATGAAACTTATGACAATGAGGATGAACGACAGGGAATCGGAGCTGGCTAGACTGATGTTTGTCTTTTCCTGCTTTACGGGGTTGGCTATCTCTGATATGGAAAATTTGGAATACAGGCACATCCAAACAGCAGCGGACGGACAGCGGTATATCCGCAAGGAACGTCAGAAGACAAAGGTTGAGTTTATTGTGCCGTTACATCCCATAGCGGAAGCCATCATCAGCCATCGTAGGAAAGAGCAGGAAAGAAGCGAAGAACATCTGCCTGTGAAAGAAAAGGGAGACAACCTTGTCTTCCACCGTGTTTGCAGCCGTAACGTGATGGGCAAAAACCTGTGTATTGTCGGCAAGGCTTATGGTATCAGAGGCCGATTGTCTTACCACATGGCAAGGCATAGAGAATTTTATAAACATCAAATAATCAACAGATTAAATTGATTGTCAAGGGAGGTAGGTAACGATAAGGAAACCAGTGGGTTTCTATACTCCACCTTATTTTGCCATTTCAAAGAACCACTTTATTTGATGCAAAGATAACACGATACACCAAGAAACACGAAACTTTGTCTATATTTTTTGAGGATATGTTGTCTTAATTCTTTTGAATCACTCATTTATCATTTACTTAAGGTATTGTTTATTTGCCTTACTTGCTGAAAATAAGCGTTTGCAGAATTTAAATTTTAGACCGCTAATGATTTAGAAATAATCGTATTCCCTTTATCTGTCTTATTCAGAATTATTGAAAAGAACGTTTTATTTTGAATGCAAAGACAGTATATTTTATTAATCGTGTGGACAGTAAATAATTTCTCATTTACTCGGTTAAAGCGTAGAATACATATTCCCGAATATCTTTATTTCATTTTTGAACATACACAACTGTTTAATAATTAAATTCCTTCCATGAAAATTCTTTTGATTTAGTAATAATTGTATTTCTTTGCATGTTAAAAGTTTTATTATCCTAATAAGGTTGTCTACAGTTTCATTGTTTTGAACAGCATAAAATAAGGAGTACTTTATTATCTTAACAATCTTGCCTTTGTAGATTGCTATGCATCTTTTGGAGAATTTACTTCCGTCAATATAATCTGTAGGTATATCGCCGAACCCAACAAATGTTTCTACTTCATATTTTCTAGATAGTCTTGCAAGGCTTTTTGAACTATTTCTATTTGAATTACATGAAAAACAGAAAAATATTTTTCCTTTGAAAGCATTGATATTATTGGCATTTATAAAAACCTCTTTATTATAGTAATCCTTATTTTCTTCAATGGCAGTAGGATCAACTGGCATTTCTCCATATTTTGCACAAGCTCCATGTAACTGGGTCTCTCCTCCATGCCCCATATAAAATATAAAATGATTATCCTTGGCTTGCTGAATACATCTTTCATGGTCTTCATCAGAAAAATGGACTTTATAGCAATGCCAAGTATCTCCAAGTTTTCTCGTTTCAAATGTATGAATACGATTAAGAAACGAAGTTGAACTACTCTTGTCAAGAGGATAAATAGCAAATATTTTACTCATAGTCTAGTATTGAAGTTATATTTGCCATTATATGTTCTGTAATAGATCTTCTCAACGCTATCGCCTCTTCACCTTTCGTTAGAAGCATCTTACCGATTTCGCTAATTCTCTTGTCTGTATATTCAGGTATAATACATTTGAAATTTTCATTATCTAGTGCACATAATGAATCTGCCAATCTTGAATCAATGGTAAGATCAGGTTCTTTAATGATTAGTTGCTTTATTTTATTTTCAAACTCTCCATCACTACTAAGATAGTTTATTTCATTCTGTGCGAGTAATTTTAACATCGTTATTTGCTGTTTAAATCCATCAGCTCTTTTAGTAATAATATTATCAATAACATCTTCTATCTGAGCTGAATACATAATAATCTTCTTGTTATAGTGCGGTAAAAGTTCATAGAGCATTGCAATTAAATCTATGCCTTTTAGTTCATCTTCAACAAGATTATAATCTGTAGCAAATATATCAAGATGTGACAAGAATCTTATTGAAAGCAATTTCTTTTTTAAAGCATGCTTGTCAAACTCCAAATCCCCAGATTCTAATCTATTAGAATAGTCATTTGGATTTATTTCCTCATATACTAATTCTATTCCGTCTTTTTTTAGGTTTTCACTAATTCTCTCAAGACGATCCGTCTGAGATTGTTCGTCGACTAATATTAAATGTTTCCGCTCCATCACTTGAAAAGTATTTTAAAGTGAATCCCCTTATTGTTAATCGGTCTGTCAACTTCTATCGAAGCGTGTAAGGATTTTAAGGTTTCCTTTATTAGATACATGCCAAAACCAGTACCATCAGATTTGCCTGAAATTGAGAAGTCAAATATTTGATTAGGCTCCTGCTTGAATGAATCTGTTAATCCATCCCCATCATCGTATATATCCAGTTTAAGAGCATTCTGATATCGAGAACAATTAAACCAAATATTTTTAGCATGCCAATCTTCAGAATTCTTTATAAAATTATCTATTACCAAGGCAAAATCAAGTTTACTTCCATACACAGCAAACAAATTAATAGAAGAAGAAAAATGACATTTTAAATTACTTTTTACTTCTTTGTGTAAATATCCTTCTATAAATAACGGTAAATTAATTTTCTGAGAATCTGATTTTGCGAGATCGCAAGTTAAAATTAAATCCGTGGCAGCTAAAGATTTCTGAGATAGGAGTTTGATGCTTGATAACGACTTAAGAATCAACGTACTAGTTTCGCCTCTGAAATCCTTACTATTTACATAAGATATTAGTTCATCAATCTTATCATTAATTCTAGTGTTGTTGTTTTTTACATGATGTATTAAAGCATCTGTATCTGGATTTGACACTTTCTTGTAAAACTCAACTTTCAAACTTTCGAGTTGCTTTTCTTTCTCTACTTGTTTGCGTTTAAGTTCTTCATCTTTAGCTTTCTTTTCAGCAACAAGACGTGCATTTTCCTCTTTAACCTTTTCATTCTCAGCACGCAATTTATTTAATTCAGCTTGACGTCTACGTTCTTCTTCTGTCTTAGCTTTTTCTTCTGCAATACGACGCTCCTCCTCTGCTTTTATGGCTTTTTCCTCTGCTTCACGTTGAAGAAGTTTGGCCTCTGCTATTTTTCTTTCAGCTTCCTCCTTTTGATGAGTCAACTCCGCAATACGATGTTTTGCAGCATCAATTGATGCTAGTAATTTCGAATCGTTAGTATCTTCTGCTATCGTTTCTAAATCTTTCAAAAATTGAGGTTTAACAGTATCAATCGGATTGTTAGATGATACAATATTAGCTAGCTCTGTGTTATAATACAAAATTTCAATATTTTTATCTCTTACTAATGCCTTTATTAATTGGACAAAGTCAATTTTACTACCAATACTTGATGACAGAACATAATTAGGATTCTCTTCATCCTTATCAATTTCCAATAATTCTTTTCGCATTCGTAAACCTTCAGCCTCATTTACGAAATATTCCTTACGCAAAAAAGCTTCTCCCCACAAAACGCCAGAAACATATCGTTCTAATCGTCTATGCGCGATCTCAAACAAACTGAAAAGTTGCTTAGATGTTTGGGTTTCTATTAACCCTCCATCACGGCTGGAGACCTCTTTAAACTCATTAATACTATCAGTCAACACATCAACCCGACCGAATAAATCTCTTGTGCCGAGAAAACGACTATGACCTTGTTGTGCTCTATAATCTAACCCCCAACTATCATCACCAGTATTACCAAATGGCATTATTCTAAATCCATTTCTGAATAGGAATATTGACCCATAATTTTTAGGTTCTATACCCATTAATCGTGTGAAATTATTCTTTGCAGAACGATTTAGAAAATACAAGTTAATCTTTACATCCTCTAATTTTGTAAATTCTGTATTATTTTCACGTATTTTGTATATATCTACGCCTCGGTCAGAGATTATTGTATAGATGTAATTCTTATCAAGACGGACATCAATTTGAGTCGTCTTAAGTTTCAAAATTTGTGATATACTATTTTTAAGAATACCATTTACAATATCTCGATCATGCCCACCGTTATCTCTTACTCTCTTATCTTCTTCAGTTTCTTTCTCGCAAATAATCTCTATAATAAAATCATTTGTTTCTGATAATGGGTTTATTAGTTTTTCTAATGAACGCTTAAGTTCGAGCAATCGTTTTCTATTCCATGGTAATTTTTCATTATTCAGAGCAGATATTTTAAGAATAGTTCCAGTTTCGCTGTTTAAAGGGAAAATATGTTTTTTTTCTTGAGAAATATGCTTAACGTCAATTTGAGCAAACTCTCTCTTTTGATCAACTTCAAAATCTGTCCAATCAACAATGATGGTTTCTAATGTATGTGAATCTTCACTTTTTGTCGTTAGGGAAAGGCGCTTTCCAAGACGGTCGCAAGAGAAACGCCCAATTCCTTTCGCGCCTGCATAATGACGTTTTATCTTATCTCGATAAGATTTTTGCTTAACATCATTATCTGCATCTTCTGTTCCATCTTTTTTTGCAGAATATCCTAAGAACAACCATTTGTTCTTCAAATCATCAAAGGACATTCCCTTTCCATTATCAGCTATAACGATCTCATTATCACTAAATTTAATTTCAACCTTAGTGGCATAGGCATCATATGAATTTTTTACCAACTCAAATATTGCCACATTGTCGTTTGTTATAAGATCCTTTCCAACAAGGTCTTTTAACGCTGAACTAACTTTAAACTGCATTTGTTCCATTAGATCATAATTTTTAATACAGTACCCGCCAATTCTGCAAATAATGGAGGAATGGCATTACCTATTTGAGTATAACGGGGGACTTCAATTTTACGCATATTTCCACCCGTTGTATATTTCATTTTTATTTCATACCAATCTGGAAAAGATTGTATGCGTGCACACTCTCTAACAGTCATGATTCGAGGCTCACAATAATGCAAATAATCATCTGGATGTCCTGTTATAGTTGGAGAAATGGAGTTTTCATCCAAAATTGTTATGCTTCTTTGTTTAATATTCCACTTTATTCTTGCATCTCCATCTATTCGCTTGCCCCTTATACTATAATTGGCTAAAAGATTTCTAAAACATTCTGTTTTTTCTATAGTATGTTTTGCAAAGCTATGACTGTCAGGAATATGTTGTTCTTCAGGATAAGTTCCTCTAAGCAAAATTTGATAGTTAGATTCTACACGACCATACAATCCTGATTTAAATCCTTTCCTATCAGGCGTAGGAATTTCTCCGTTTGATTGCAAAAGATCAGATATAGCATCTTTAACCGTGGTCCTTGAGGATATGCCTTTAGACTGCAAAAAAACATCCTTTACTGACTCTAACAACGTTTCAAATGAGTCCGGAGAGCCTATCGTTTTTTGGACACCGACTAAAATAAAACGATTACGTCTTTGAGGCACACCATATTTAGAAAAATCTATAATATGAGGTTTGACATTATACCTTAAACGCTTTAAACCTTCAATAACCTTTTGAGAGTATGGAATCGCATCCTCATTCTTTTTCTTATCAAATGCATAAGTAAATCCTTTGACATTCTCAAATAAAATTATCTTTGGACGAACCAACTTAATGAATTTAATATATGAAAAAACAAGATTATTCCGTATATCTTCTTCAACCCTTTTTCCGGCCATAGAGAAACCTTGGCAAGGAGGTCCTCCAGCGACTAAATCAACCGTTCCTCTTAGACTTTTTAATTGAGGAGTGTATTTTTTTAACACTTCATTAATATCATGAGGTGTTTGAGGAAGCCAACTGGGCCAATTAAAATGCTTTTTATTATCTATCAGATTAGCTTTTAAAGTTGCAAATGCAAATGTATTCTTTTCTATAGCGAATAGACCGTCCCAACCAGACTGGTATAGACCTAATGAAAGACCACCACATCCGGCAAACAAATCAATAACCGTATATTTCTTTTCGTTTGTCATTTGCTGTATATAATATACCCAATTTACAAGTGCAAAGATAATGAATAAGTTTCAAATTAAACTTTCAGTTTGATGATATTTTATTTATCCGTAAGTTCGGTACCTACTTCCAGAGAAATAGGTTGGGAAAATAAGTACTGATATGCATCATGCGGATTGCGTTCCCCCCTTTGTTCATATTAAAAAGTTCGCTACCAGTAGCTCTCGCCCGTCCTGAGAGGAATGGGGGCGTAAATTAATAGATAAATGGACTACAGGAATTGAGTTTCGGATTGGAAAATACGATAAAGGTGTCCGTTGGGACCACTTTGTCTTCGCCCTGCTACCTCTGTCTGCACATCCTCCACTTATGCTTGTGTAATCATGTCGGGATCGGTTGTTTATGTCAGTGGCAAAGGTAGTTTCGGGCATCTACGGACAAAAAAGGTCGGGGCGGTAAGCCGTTTAGACGACAATCTCCACACTTCCATTTCATTGCAGGTAGTATTCTCGCCGTAAAACCTTGTTTGTCCTAAGCCCTACCTTTTTACGCCCCTGAAACAAAAACGACCGACCCGACGGAAAGACGCATAAAAAAATATCGGATATGCGAGAAGCAGGAAAAAAGAAAAGTTGAAACTCAAACTCCCTCACCTCTGAAATCCGCATAAAATCAAAAATAATCATTCAGGAAGAACAGATGGAGTAAAGCGGTCGGAAAATTTGCCGACTGCTCCTGTTCTTTCATAAGTTTCGGGCGGACAATGCCCCCAATGAAAAGCACCTCGTTACTTTTTACAGTGAGTTGAGATGGCTCAAAAGTAACAAAAAGCCATTGCTAAATGCCTCACAATAATTTCTTGAACTTTATCTCCGCTAATCTGTTAATTTCATCCTTGTAGGTCTCAAGATGATGAAGGATAATGTTCTCCACATAGATGCCAATGGTCATATCTCTATTCCTCATCGACATGACTATCTCCGCCAATGTGTCCTGCAAGTCTTTGGCAATATAGATGGTCTTTTGATTTTTCAAAGTGTTACGACAGATGAAAAGCGACTCATAATCGCCTTTGTCAGCCTTTCGTCTTTCTCTTCTTGGGACTCTTGAAAAATCCTTTGACATTGACTCGTCATTTGGACGTTCTGGTTCAACACACTGCTCTTCTGATTGAGAGTGTTTTATCTCACTCTCTTTTCTTTTCATAGGAATACCCTGTGAAATAAGTTCTCGGATGGCAATGGGATCTACCTTGTCGTTTTGGTTTTCTGTCATACTTACTTATTTTTTTTGTTATATAATTCACTGTCCGTTTCGTTGCCGATATATTTACCTATGAAGATGAATACGTCCGCTATCAGAGCTATGTCCAATAATTGGCTTGTACCAGCAGGGCTACATCCTTTCGTTCATATCCTTTCTGTGGTGATATTCATTAGTGTCCATCAATACAATCGTTCGATTGTATCTGCTTTCGCACATTCCCACGTTCGAGTGAAAGAATCAAGGACTGTTCTTTGACATACACCTTCGCTCATATCGCTCATCGAAACGTGATGTTATCGAAGACGCACACCCTCACCGACATATTTGACAGTGCAAATATATGGCTCGGTAATGCTATAATCAGCGTGATTTTCTTCAGTGCGTACTTGTGGCTTCGATTTGGATAGTTGTGGCTTCATATGAGGTAATGGAGTTAGACATGACGCTTAGTAATTTTGCATCCAAGCGGTAAGCCGAAGCTTTCGAGACATAAAGTGCTCTTTTTTGAGTGATTCGTTTTCGTCCTTCATGGACAGACTTATTTGCATCGGGCAAATAGCAAGGTATGTTTTATGCAGCATGACTTCGTTTTTGCAGCATAAAAACCTTGCTCTCCAAGAGAGCTGAAAAAACTCCGAAGTCGTTTTTCTTGAAAGAGAAAATGTCATATTTCGAATGCTGGTTATGCCGTAAAACACTAAAATCCAAAGTAAGAAATG
>ERZ1106969.2192-NODE-2192-length-10650-cov-6.273714_pt1 | contig 10650 bp, 13 predicted proteins | sample MGYA00403685_ERZ1106969 | MGnify/ENA primary metagenome ERZ1106969 (study PRJEB35170, sample SAMEA104062416) | human gut metagenome | biome: human gut; feature: human-associated habitat; material: faeces | place: Denmark | collected 2012-05-18 ... | reverse complement strand
AGCTTTGGCAGCTTTGGATCGGGTAACGGAAAAATGGACTCCGAAATATCCGAATTCCATGAAACGCTGGAAGGATAATTGGGATGCCATTTCCCCGATTTTCAAGTTTTCAGCAACAGTTAGAAAGGTTATTTATACAACAAATGCTATTGAATCTTTGAATTCTACCTACCGGAAGCTGAACCGTCAAAGAAGTGTTTTTCCAAGCGATACAGCCCTTTTAAAAGCCCTTTATCTGGCTACCTTTGAAGCTACGAAAAAATGGACAGCAACGATCCGGAACTGGGCACAGGTCTATGGTGAACTAAGCATTATGTATGAGGGACGCTTACCGGAATAATAAAAAAGGTCAAAAAGACGGGCGGATTTCCCGCCCGCTCTTGACATGCAATTTTGTAACTGTTATATATAAAACAAAGGCGAAAAGCTGATTTCATTCCAATTTTCCGCCTATCATTATCATAGAAGATCTTATTTACAGACTTTTCTTCATAGTCTCGTTTCATATTCTCAGAAAATTTAATTTGAGTATAGTTATAGCCCGTTGGTGAGAGTTCACTAACGGGTTTTTATCATTACATAGTGTTGTTATTCTGCATTTCAAAAATTTGTTCAAGATTGTTAACATATGATAATGAAGCTTTAAAAAGTTCATACTTAATCTGCTCATCCAAATTGTTCCAACCCCAAATTTTAATTTCTTGATCCTTAACAGAAAGATCGGATTCGAGTAAATTTTTAGCGCGTATACCTAAAGAAGAATTCTCGGAAGGGAAATTATCTTTTAATTTTGGTACAAATATATCAGATACAAAGGAATCGATGATTTTGTTAAGTTTTGTAAATGTTGTGGTTTTTGATGCAAAATTGTGCCACTCTGTTTTAAACCACTCTTTATTTTTTTTGAAAACATATTTAATTGCTTCATAAGATATTGTCTTATCATTTAATAATATGTCTTCTTTAGAAGTCTGAAATAATACTTCTAAAAATTCATTATTTTCATTTACGATTGCATTTTTAATGGCTAGGTGTTTGGCAAATGGGAGATAGTCACATTGATAATATTTGGAATTAATTTCTAGAGAAGATGAAATATACTCCTCCCATAACAAAAAAAATAAATCTTCAATGTATAAATCTATTTCTTCTTCTTTGCCCCAGAGTATTTCGGTTTCAGTGTTAAATTGAAAATAATCACTGTTTAAAAGAGCATATATGGCTCCGTCGGTTATTAAATAAGGATTGTTTTTAGTAGTAGTTTTACAGTTGAGAATATAGCTAAGTAATTTAGGATTAGAAGGTAGGATATCACAATATTTGGGTTGATGAGCCCTCTCATACTGTGCTTTTATTCTCTTTGTAGCCCTACTATAAAAGAAATCTAGTATATTTTTATTATTCATTCATGCCCTCCTTGGGTAGGGGTGTATTAGCCAAAAACATAAAAAAACCGGACTTGCAAACCCCTACCAAATAATGTTAATATACAATTATAAGGTAGGGTGGAAATAAAATAGAAAGCAACAAAAAAAGAAAATATACCCTACCATTCGTAGTATACAATGTTGACACTAGATTTACAAGGAGGAAAATCCGGAATTGGATGTGTATGGTTTCAGAACGACTTAGAAACCTAATAATATGCTAATCAGGAAAGGAGGGGCAAAAGATGCTTATATATAAAGAAGCATTACTTAATCATACAGGAATCAAAGAATTATATCTTCCGTTCGAAACGGTAGAAGAGGCAAAAAACAATATATTAAGGATTGGCCTACAATATGGTTTTCCATATATGTGGTTTGATGCTTTGGATAAACCAAAGAAAGAATACCTTTTAGTCTGTATTGGTACAGGACATGAGCATCCGGAATTTAATGTTGATGACTATATTGGGAGTGAAATTGTTGATGGTGGAGACTATGTTTGGCATTATCTCCTGGTTGATAGGGAAGGTATGAAGAAGCGTTTTTCAGAGAGTAATAAAAATTAATCCCAAATAGAAATGGGCGATTATATGATTATTGCAGCATATTGCATTGAAACTGGTGAAGTTACTTATATGGGAAGAATTGAAGGATAATGAAGGTGAATTTGATAGATTGCAGGCTTACAAATTGGTGGCTGTATTAGATTCTGATGGAGTAGATAAGGTGCATACCAGAAATCTTTACAAGGATCGTATAAATTGCATTGCTGTTGATTTTCATTATGACAAGCGACCCGTTTATGATGAAAAGTACCGAATGAATATGACATTTGTACAGACAGAGAATGGATTATGGTGTAAACGTAGATTACATATTCTTGATGAAATTGTGAAAGACGTGGATGGAATACTGGAAGCGGTTCGAGAAAATAGGCAGGACTAAGGAAGATGGACAACAACGAAGTTTATATCTTATGTATGATGTTTGGAAATGAAACAGAAATTTTTGGAGTATATTTTGATAAAAAAGAACTGATAAAGGCATACGATAAGATTGCTGCGGAAGACAGCCGTTGTTTAGGAAATTTCATGCCAAGGCGTAAGATGAAGCCGGAACTCCCAATACTATATAGGCTACCGATGAATTGTTTTATTGGTAGAAAAGTAGAATGGTGTTCGGAACAGATTTTTATATTTATGGATTGGATCGAGGAGTATGAGGTTGATATTCGAGAAGTTAGACAACGTGTACCTATAACTGAATTTTACGGAATAACAGTATACTGTGATATTGACTTTGAAAATGGACCAATTTATGAGGTGGAATATGAGATGGATAATGACTGTTATCACAGAATTATTGATTTAGATAAAGGATTTCAAGAAGATGATTTTGGTAAATATGTGGGTTCGGTTATAAAAGCATGGTACGAGGATAATAAACATTTTCTTCAGCAAATTTACGAAAAGCGTGTACTAATAGAAATTCCAAACTGGGAGGAATAGAATGCATTACGTTATCAGTGATATTCATAATGATAATAAAAGATTTTGCGAATTATTGGAGAAAAATTTTACAGTTTATCACCCAATATGAGGGCAGATATGATGTAGATGGATATTCCCCTGATGTTAAAAAAGGATATTGTACATATTATTGGCACGGAACTTTATGGAATTGTGGGTGCACCTATAAACGATGAGGATGAATTAAAATACAGAAATTGTGCAAGGAATGGAGAGTATAGCAATTGGCAAGTGACAGTTAATCTGATTTATAACGGTCAAAGATTTTTATCTGTATTTAGTCGTGATCATATTGTACCGCCCGACTTGGAACTTGCAGAATTTGAAGAAGGTGATGTTTGCAAAGGCATGATGGTGTCTATGGGTAAAACATTGTATGCCAATTTATTATTTGATGGCAGTGGACGAGACGCTGGAAGGATAGCTGCAGTACTTACTCTCCGCGATAGAAACTGTGTGGAAACAGTATCCGGATATGAGTTTAGTACAACTGCTAATTAACATCTGCGGAAAATCGGATTTATAATACTGATATTAAAAGTTCTGAAAGATGAATACATATCAAAATGTGTAGCAGAGCGTTATGTAAGTTATAGTGGAAGACTTGATGAATAGAAAGGTAGGAAAGAAAATGTAATGTTAAATCATAGGCAGTTGGAGGCATTAAATATATTAAGAACAGGGAAAAATGTTTTTTTGACTGGAAAAGCAGGTACAGGAAAGTCATTCGTTCTGGATTACTTTCTCTCGGAAATGGAAGATAGAAATATTATCGTATGTGTGCCGACGGGGATTGCTGCACTTAATATCCATGGTGCAACATTACATAGAACGTTTAATGTACCAATAGAGCCTATTTTTCCTCAAAAAGAACCGTTAAGGATCAATAAGGCAATTAGAGAAGCAGATATCATTGTAATAGATGAAATCTTCATGTGTAGATTTGATTACTTTGAATATGTTGCGAAATGCATTCGATTGGCAGAAAAAGAAGCTCAAAATAAAGAAAATGTAATGGCTAGGAAAGAGAGGAGAGAACCTATTGCATTTCAACCAAAACAGGTGATTGTGGTGGGAGATTTCTTTCAGTTACCTCCAGTAATAACAGAAAAAGATCGTTCAGTATTGGAACGATATTGGGGAGACCAAATGAGTGTAGGGGATGGTTTTGCTTTTCAAGCACCAATGTGGAAAGAGTTTCAGTTTTTTACTGTAATTTTGGAAGAGCCTATCCGTCAGAGAGAAGATGTATTGTTTGTGAAACATCTGAACAAAATCAGAGGTGGAGAATCAAATGCATTAAGTTGCCTAGAAAAGAATGCTGCACAAGAAAAGCAAACAGGAAAGAAGACAAAAAAGGTATATTTAACATCGCCTCTTCAATCGAGATATCTTATATGCTCAGAGGCAGTTTTAAATTTTTATAATCATGGGATTAGAGTGTATGATCCGATAACAAAGGGGGACGAGGAAACGGAGGATATAGTTGCTCCTTCTATCAAAACAATTGAATGCGTAATTGATAATATAGAGATGTTCCAATTCATCCGTGATTTTGTCAAAAAAGAAGATGATGGACTTTATTATTGCGATGGACAATGTGTGAAAAGAAAAAAAGAAGAAACTTTATCTGTAAATTTTCGCACATCAAATTCATACGAAGTATTTTCAATGTTTGGTTCTTTATGGGGTGGTTGGAATGACTGTCCGGATTGGAGAACAATGGAAAGAAAATCCAAGGAATGGTATGAAAAGTACGGAGCAGAAATTATAAAAATATCACATGATTCATTAGAATTTCGGTGTAAAAGAAAGTTGTCCACGAAAGATGCTGAACAGTTGATGCTAGAGATTGCAGGATTTGCACCAAATAGTATGGATCTTGCAGATTATGAAACAATAAGGGACAAACTGATAAGAGAAGGAAGATTTGTTTTATGGTGGGATTAGAACGTTGTGCGATTCCAAGTAGTTCTTTTGAAGAATGCATCAAAAGAAACAGACATACGACAATGATGGAATTAGCAGAAGCATGTAAAAATGAGAATTTTGTGGTATTTGCAAGCCGGAATGATGAGGATAATACAAAGTATTCTGTAAAATTGTACGAATATATTAATCAGAATAATCCTGATGATATTTTGTATTTTTCGCTTAAAGCAGATTTGAAAGAATTCAAAAATATGCACCCCGCACTTACGGCTATAGTAGATGATACACAAGCAATTTCAATTGAAGAGTTGGTGTATATAGTGAAAAACAGAAACAAATCTTCTAAAGTCAGTATGGTTGTTATAGATTATTTACTTCTTATGACTACTCGAAAACAAGTAGATGCCAGAATAGAAGAGATGGAATATCTTTTATCAAAATTAAAACAACTTTCGTTACAAGAGAATTTGTCTATTTTGGTATTGCTTCCGTTGTCAAAATACGCACCATCTAACTATTCGATAGAGAAGGAATTAGAAGCATATTACGGAAAGTTTATATCTTATGTGGATTTCATGACATATGTTGCTTCAGAGATGAACAGTTTTATGGGTGAGGTGCCAGAATAGAAAGAGATACATGATAAACATCATGAAGAAGACCTTCCGACTAGAAAAATACCGAGAACAATCAAAAGACGAAGCTTTAGATATGTTGAAGAAATATTTCTATTATTTGTGGGAGTAATGATTGTGAAATAGGTTACAGAGGAGAATTGATTTGAGTACATATGTAATGAGTGATCTTCATGGGAATTATGAAGCGTATATCAACATGCTGAAGAAAATTGATCTTAAGGATTCTGATATGCTCTATATACTTGGAGATGTATTGGATCGTGGACCGCATCCAATTAAAATCATCTTAGATTTAATGAGAAGACCGAATGTAGAGGTAATAGCTGGGAATCATTGTGTGATGGCTTGTGAGTGTTTTTCATTTTTGTTGCAGGAGATAACCGAAGAATTTGTGGCCAATATGGATGAAGAAATGATCGAGAAACTTCTCAACTGGCAGCAGAATGGGGCAATTTCCACAACTGATGAGTTTCATAAATATGATAAGAACACTCAAAGAGCAATCGTTGACTTTATTTCAGATTTTGAAGTATATGATGAAATAGAGGTTGGTGGAAAGATGTTCATACTGGTACATGCCGGACTGGGAAATTTCGAACCAGACAAAAAAATGTGGGAATATGAATTGGACGAGCTTGTGTGGAAACGACCGGATTACAAAACAAAGTATTTCGAGGATAAATTTTTGATTTCTGGACACACACCGACCATGCTGATAGAGAATAATCCGAGACCTGGCTTTATATATCAAGCCAATAACCATATTGCCATAGATTGCGGTTGTGGCTTCTCTGGTGGAAGACTTGGATGTTTACGTTTAGAAGATATGAAAGAATTTTATGTGGAAGGAGATGATCAGTAAATGCATTTTTATATAACTGGAGGCATACATGGGGATTTTGCACGTATTGAAAAATTTTGTGAAGAGAACGAAACAACGATTGATGATGTGATGACTATTCTGGGTGACGCAGGTATCAATTATTACCTAAATAAATCAGATAAGTGAGGAAGCGAAAGAGATTGCCAGATTGCAGCGTGAATTACGAGATACGGAGGATGCTCTTGAAGTATTAAAAAAGCAATCGGTATCCTGGGAAACTGACAAAATTTTTTTACACGGCTACTTCTGAGTACGTGAAAGAAATCAAATCTCTGCACGTGAAACGTCAGGTTTCTGTCAGCGGAATACTGAAAAAATTAGGCGTGGGATGTTTATAGACTCAGCATTACAGGAAAATCCAAAACTTAGGGATGTACGAAGTGATATATACTCTGTAGGAGCAACTTGGTACTATTTGCTATGTGGACGTGCGCCAAGAGGTAGTGACATGCGTGATTATCTAAAAAAACTAATGTTGTATTACAGAATTGGCAGATTGATATGGTGATGAAATGCTTATCTAGTAATATTGAAGATCGGTACGATTCTTGCTCTGAGTTGCAAGGAATTATAAAGTCCAAAATACGAATAGAGTAATTTTTGCAAAATATATGAGGGAAGGCGATAAATTGAAAAATAACATATATCAAGACATGAAAATAAATGATGGGTTACAGAGGTTCAATGACCCTATTGCAAGAATGATGAAGAGATATGAATTGAAAAGAGGCTCGTATGAATATTCGACATGGACAGCTGGCTTTTTTGATGAATTAAAGTGGTGCTCGAATACGAAAGACATAATTACACCATTTTGGAGAATATTTACTTCTGCATTAGTTTTTTGTTCGGCGAAATATGAGATATATAGAGGTAAATGGAAGGTAGAAAATGTTAGGCCAACATATATTTTGGATGTGGAAAATTGTATACGATATAGAACGGAGTACGATAAAAGAGATGATAAAATAGGTTTACCTATCAGTAAAGAAAAATTAGGTTGTAAGTATCATGAGAAAAATACAAATCACTATGAATATATAAGAAAAACAGTGTTATTGTTTGATAGGTTAATGGAATTAGCTGAATTAACAGATTCAATGGCAAACTTTTCACCATGTCCAGAAGCACCGTTTAATACATTAAAAGGTGTGGTGCCAGATGTATGTGATTTTCTAAATTTAATGATTGATAAAATACAGTTGTGTATTGAGGCAAATATAGGGATTGAATATGAAATGTATGATGGAACGGTTTATTTGGCTGATGCTGTTCAAGTAAAAGAATGGCACAAGTGGTTTGTTGATAATATAGAGGAATATTGTATGGGAGAGTATTATTATATAGATGGAGAAAAATTGGTAGGAAGGCCGATGTTTGAAACACAGTCATTAAATCATCCATTACCGAATACAGAGAAAGAAATACAACAATGTATAGAAAGTATTATTAGAATAATTAAAAATAGAGGTAGTTCAATAATTGCCATTTATAGTAAAAATCCTTAGTAGTACGAAAATTCCTTTTACTACTATTCCTACTACTAACAGGTAGTCACAACTTGCTGAATTATGCTATAATTTGCTTACTTAACAAACAATAATTTAATCATAACGTCGGAATATCCCGAAAAACTGGGAGTTTCCGAGCAAAAAGGAGCAAACAATTACTATGATAAAAGTACTTTTCATTTGCCACGGCAACTGGAGTGGCTGGAGTTATAGGAGATTTGGTCGAAGGAAATAACAACAATTTAGCATGAAGGGGAAGTTTGTGCCATAGCGATATGAAGATGTTGTTGCGTAGAGACAACAACATAAGTAAAATGTAATTAATTGTTGAAAGATTTTACTATAAGATAGGAGGGGAGAGTTTTGAAGAATAGTAAGAAAAGAATTATTTCTATGAAGTCATTATTGATTATTCAGTCCTTCTTCCCATTGGCGATTCTGTTGTTGATTAAATATGGTGATATTAAAGTCGTTAAACTAAGTATGAAATTCGCAGAAGTATTTATACAAAATCCAGCCAATGCGATTACAAAAGCATTAGTACATGCAGAGATTTTTCTTGTATTATTACATTTGTTTTGTATCACAATTACTATTTCAGGAGTGTTTATTTATGTGTTGTTTAAGAAAATACAGGGATATGGATTTGTGGACAGGGCTGAAAAAATACTGATTGAGGAGGATACGACAGAAACAAGTGTTGGATTTTTTGTTACATACATAACACCGATGTTAATGGATGAAATTAATCAAGCTAGAGGATTTGGATGTTTTGCTATTATTTTTTTAACATTAGTACTGCTGATGAGAAATACTAATTTATATTACCAAAATCCAATTTTAGTTATTATGGGGTACAGAACATTCAAATTTAGTTTTAAAGAAACTACCGATATGACGGTTATAGATAAAAGTTTGGTTGCGATAACTCGTGGAGATTTTGATGAGAACAAGATTATTCAGAGGAAAAAAGTTGATGATAATGTTTTTGTAATATACAATAAAAATTGAGGTGAAGTAGCAAATGATAAATGAGACAGCAGAAAATACAGTTATGGAATCTAGTAAGATTGAAATGAGTTTGACAGAAAAATACGTAAACAAAATTTCGGATTTTTTCAAAGACGAGGAATTTGGATTTGAAGTTTACATTGTAATGAAAGATTCTAATGAAATAAAGCGATTTATTCTTGATCAAGGGAATCCGCAGGAACGACTCAATGAAGAAAAAAATTTTAAGAGAAAAATACAGAACGCCATCCTTAATTCTATTAGGGATAAGTATTTGGGTGAAAATGCTAAATATGACGAAGTGGCAAATGTTTCAGATAATCAGAAAATTTTTTATGTAATTGAACAAGATGATGATTATAAGCCTTTTGGTATGACTTTGTTTTCAGTAGAAGAACTAGATTCTTTAGAAAATTATTCTGAAAATGAAAGAGAAAATGCAGAAGGGGTATTGTTTGCCTTTTTTAGAGGAGATAAATCTATTTGGGCATATCAGCATCTTTATGAAAATGCTATTCCAAATAGAAAAGGGTTAGGTTTTCATATTTTCCAACAAGGTGATGTTTTTGTTGAGATGAAAAAACCTTTATTATTACTTTCAAGAAGAATAGATATTCTAATAGTAGAAGGAGATTTAGTAACAGACAAGACTGATTTATTACAGAAAAACTTCCAGTTTGAAGAATTTGTAAAAGTGAAAGCAAAACGTACTGTAGATAGCATTACAACTTTGGATTTAATTGAAAATATTGAAAAGGTAACAGCATATGTGGAAAGATCCAGAAAGATATATGCCCGAAAAATGTTACGTATAAAAGATTCGAAGGTTTTACAAAAAACAGCAGATGAGTTGTATAAAAAAGTTACAACACTGCCTCGTTGGAAGAATAAATTTGATATTAATGAAGAGGATAAAAAAATTGTTTTAAACACTTATGAACAAGTAGAGAATTTAATTGATTTACTTGATGAGCGATATACACGTTCAGATGTTACGGATGAGGAATATGATACAGGTGTGAAAAAATGGATTGCACCAGTAGAGGGATAATCACATCATCTGCGTATATGTGATATTGTGATTTGGAGAAGTTAAATGATTCAAATTATAATTAACAAAATTAAATGTAAAAAGTGTGGAAATATAATAGAAAGTTTTTCTATTCACGATTTTAAATTTTGCAAATGCGGAGCTGTTGCAGTAGATGGCGGACATGATTATTTAAGAAGATGTGGAAATCGTGAGATTTGGGAAGAATTATCGAAAGTTGAAGAATGATTTTGAATGAGACAAAGCTGGCAGTAAGGTGCTGGCTTTTGTTATTAAAAGGGTAAATATATCAAAACAAAAATACTATATATGGTGTTGTAAATGCATAGAAACACAAAATACAGCAAAAATAGGTTTACAAATGTTAAATGTAATGATATAATCTCACACACAATAATGAACAGGATTGTTGTACTGCAATAAATGGAGGTATGTTATGCCAGAAATTAATTTATTAGAATTATATGAAAATATGCAAAATGAGATGCTTCAGAAACTTAAAACAGGATGTAGTGCATTTGTTCATTCTGGAACCAAAGGAGATGATACAGAATTAAATTGGATTGAATGGTTTAGGGCATATCTTCCGAAAAGATATAAAGTCGATAAGGCAAGTATTCTTATTTCAAGAAAGTACTTAGCATGGTTCAGAATAATCATTCCAG
>ERZ1106969.2184-NODE-2184-length-10696-cov-8.102152_pt1 | contig 10696 bp, 9 predicted proteins | sample MGYA00403685_ERZ1106969 | MGnify/ENA primary metagenome ERZ1106969 (study PRJEB35170, sample SAMEA104062416) | human gut metagenome | biome: human gut; feature: human-associated habitat; material: faeces | place: Denmark | collected 2012-05-18 ... | reverse complement strand
CAATTGCAGGAGTATTTCTGATTGGATCCTTAACAGGATGTTCCAGTCAGTTGTCTAATGAGTATATTACGATCAAACAGTATAAAGGATTAGAAGTCCCTCAGCAGGAGGAGGCAGAACTTACGGATGAGCAGGTGACCAATTATGTCAATTATTTTCTTCAGGCAGATGCGACCAGAACAGAAGTGTCAGATCGTCCTGCACAGACTGGAGATACGGTAAATATTGATTATGTAGGGAAAGTAGATGGTGTAGAATTTCAGGGCGGATCTGCTCAGGGGACAGATCTGGAACTTGGCTCCGGTTCTTTTATCGGGGCAAATGGAGAGCATCAGGGGTTTGAAGATCAGATTGTCGGTCACAGCAAGGGAGAGCAGTTTGACATTACGGTTCAGTTCCCGGAAGATTATATGAATACAGAGATGGCCGGAAAAGTTGCTGTCTTTACCATTACTTTAAATGGAATTTATTCGGTAGAAGTGCCGGAACTGACAGACGAATGGGCGAAGAAAAACAGTGTGGAAGCGACCACGGTAAAGGAATACAAAAAAGAGATCGAAGAAAAAATTGAAAATCAGCAAATGTATCAGAATCTTTTGAATGCTTTGGTAGATCAGATTGAAGTGAAAAAAGATCTTCCGAAAGATCAGATAAAAGAGCGGCAAGATGCAATCAGGACTCAGTATGAGAATACAGCAGCATATTATCAAATAGAGTTTGCGGAGTATTTGAGTCAGTATATGGGGCTGACAGAAGAACAGTTTGAGGAAAAAGTGAAAACCACAGCTGAGAACACAGTGAGAAATCAGATGGCTGTAGAATTACTTTGTGAGAAAAAGAAATTAGAGCCTACAGAGAAAGAGTACGAGATCGGACTCAAACAGTATGCGGCACTTGCCGGATATCGTACAGATCAGATTGCAGAATATGAAGAGAAAAACGGAAAAGAAAATATTGAGCAGTCCATTATGCAGGAAAAGGCTGCAAAATATCTTCAGAAAAGTTGTGTGCAGGTAGAGCAGGAAGAGAGTACAAATGATGCAAAAGATGAGCAGACAGATTCCTCTGAGACTACAGAATAAAAGAAACAAAAGAAGATAGAACATAAAGCATCAGAAACAGATTTTTCTGATGCTTTTTGGTTGTACTGGCAGTTAGAATGGTGTACAGTTGTAATAGACAAATGAAAAGAAGCGGAGGAAGTTTTTATGAAACTGGAAAATGCATGCCTTTGTGTGGAAATTGCAGAAAAAGGTGCAGAACTGACAAGAATTTTTAATAAAAAAACAGGAGCAGAGATTCTATGGAATGGTGATCCGCAATTCTGGAGTCGTCATTCTCCGGTTCTGTTTCCGAATGTAGGGAAAACCTATGAAAATACGGTACTCATCAACGGAATACAATATCCGACTTCCCAGCATGGATTTGCAAGAGACAGTCAATTTTGCTGTGTGAAGTCATCGGCAGAAGAAGCACAATTTTTGTTTTGCTCGAATGAGGAGACGAGAGAAGTATATCCGTACGATTTTGAATTGTATATTACATACCGTCTGGATGGAAAGCATATTTATGTGGATTGGAGTGTGAAGAATCCATCAGAAGAGACCATTTACTTTACGATTGGAGCACATCCGGCATTTATGTTTGAAGGAGCCCAAGAGACAAAGGACGAATATTTGTTATGGTTCCCCGGAATGGAAAAGCTGGAATGCTGTGGATTGAACCTGGAAAGTGGAACAGGTTTGCCGGAAAAAAGTTATTCTCTTGAATTGGAAGAAGGATATCTGAAACTTTCTGAAGAGTTATTTCAAGTAGATACACTGATCTGTGATGATTATCAGATAGAAGAAGTATGGTTATGTAAAAGGGATGGAAAGACTCCACATGTAGGTGTAAGAAGCGAAGGATTCTATAGCTATGGAATCTGGTCCCCGAAAAATGCGCCGTTTGTCTGTCTGGAACCATGGGCAGGACGCTGTGACGATACTGGATTTAATCAGGACATTTCTGAAAAGAAGGGAATCAATGCAGTAAAGCCTGGAGAAGTTTTTGAAAAAGGATACCAGATTCTGGTAGGATAGTGGTGCAGTATGAAAAAGACAAATGATTTTGGAAGGGATTCTGTTCCACTTCTCGTATTAAAAACATCCATTCCCTTTATGTTTGCCCAGTTTGTCAATGTACTCTATAGTATTGTAGATAGGATTTATATTGGGAATATTCCGGTGATCGGAGGAGATTCTCTTGCAGGTGCCGGAGTATGTGCCCCGATTATTACTCTGTTATCCTCCTTTGCGGCTTTGATCGGAATTGGAGGATCTGTTACCTTTTCTGTGAAACTGGGAGCAGGAGATAAAAAGAGTGCAGAACGGATACTTGCAAATAGCTTTTCTATGCTGTTAGTGTTTTCAGCAGTGCTGACGATTCTGTTTTTGTTAATTAAGGATTCACTGCTGCATTGGTTCGGTGCCAGTGAAGTGACGTTCCCTTATGCTAATACGTATCTGACGATTTATACCTTGGGTACGTTTTTCGCACTGGTTTCAATGGGAATGAATTATTTCATTACAGCTCAGGGATTTCCTTTTTTGGGAATGGCAACTACTCTGATCGGAGCAGTTGTGAATATTGTGCTGGATCCGATTTTCATTTTTGCACTGAATATGGATATTGCGGGGGCTGCTGTTGCCACAGTGATTGCACAGCTTTCATCTTGCATTTTTGTGTTACTGACACTTCACAGTAAAAAAATGCCGATTCCGATACACCTTGTAAAACCAGAATGGGAGATTGGAAAAAGGATCTGTAAGATCGGTTTTTCCCCGTTTTTGATTCTTGCAACAGACAGTGTGATCATTATTGCGCTGAATGCAGTTCTTCAGTATTATGGTGGAGAGGCCCAGGGGGATACCCTGATCACGACAGCAACGATCGTGCAAAGTTATATGCTTTTGATTACATCTCCTATGTTGGGAATCACCGGAGGATCCCAACCTCTGATTAGTTTTAATTATGGCGCAAATAAACCGGATCGTATTCGAAAAACAGTGAAATGGGTATTACTTCTGTGCATTGTCTTTACAACAGTTATGTTTCTTGTATCCAGAATTCTGCCGCAGTATTTTGTGCAGATCTTTACAGACAACGTAAGATACCAGAATTTATCCATCTGGGGAATTCAAGTGTTTACACTTATGGTCGTGCCGCTCAGCCTTCAATATGTATTTGTGGATGCTTTGACAGCACTGGGAATGACACGTCTTTCTCTTGGACTGTCGCTGTTTCGAAAGACAGTATATTTTGTAACGACATGTGTACTTCCGATTTTATTTGTTGCAAAGAGTGCATTTTATGCAGAAGCGATTGCAGATGGTGCTTCAGCATGTCTGACCAGCCTGGTATTCTTTGTGATTTACAGGAAGTATCTGAAAGGAGAAGGAAGACTCGGAGAAATTAAAATATAGTATAAAAAATCGTAGAAAACAGGAGGAATCTATTATGTTAGAAACAGGAATACAAGCACCAGACTTTACACTTCCGGATCAAAATGGAGAGTTACACAGTCTAAAAGAATATCGAGGAAAACGAGTTCTTTTATATTTCTATCCAAGGGATAACACACCGGGATGTACAAAACAGGCTTGTGGATACAGTGAGCGTTATCCACAGTTTGAAGAAAAGGGTGTAGTAGTCATCGGAATCAGTAAGGACAGTGTTGCATCTCATAAGAGATTTGAAGAAAAACAAGGGCTGACCTTTACACTGCTCTCGGATCCAGAACTGGAAGCAATCCAGGCATATGATGTCTGGAAAGAGAAAAAGAACTATGGAAAAGTATCCATGGGTGTAGTGAGAACCACCTATCTGATTGATGAAGAGGGTGTGATCATTATGGCAAATGATAAGGTGAAGGCAGCGGAAGATCCGGAAAAAATGTTGGAGCAGATCGGTTGAGGGAATGGTGCTGTGGATTAAATATTTGGATTGAAATTATTTCAATCGTTAGCTGGGGCAGGTAATTTCAATCACCTGCTCTATCATTTTGTGAAGAAGTTGACTTTGTTCTGTATCTGCTGCATGATAATAAACTTCTTTTCCTTCTCGTCGGCTTACAATTAATCCGCTGCTTCGTAGAAGACGTAAATGATGAGAGATGGCCGGGCTGGACATATCCATCATGGCAGAAATGTTGATGACACATTCTTCACAATGGCATAAAAGCCAAAATAATCGGACACGTGTGGTATCGCCTAATTGTTTGAAAATATCAGCGACCAACTGAAATTTTTCAATGTTATCTAATTCTTTCTGGATGGTATTGGAAACAACATGGTTGCCATGATCATGCGGCAATGTAATATTATTCATAATGTTTGACCTCGTTTTATTCTATATGGAAATACTTTTCTACTTTTTAGAAGAAAGTACACCCACAATATTGACTTCTTGTTATGTCTGAATTATACTACAATCATAATGATTAAACAAGCGCTTAATTGTTTGGACTTAGAAATTGATGTAGGAGGATATGGATATGAAAAAGACTTACAAAATTGAAGTGGACTGTGCGAACTGCGCAAACTTAATGGAGGATGCTGCCCGCAAAACAAATGGTGTACAGGCTGCAACCGTAAATTTTATGACACAAAAGATGATCGTTGAATTTGCAGAAGGACAGGAGCCAAAAGAAGTGATGGAGAATGTTCTTGCTGCCTGCAAAAAAGTAGAACCAGACTGTGAAATCTTTATGTAAGATGAAGATGATGTAAATCGGGTGATATCCAGTTTGGTATTTCCTGATAGAATTTGGCAAAAACAGGAAGAAGCAACTGAAAACCTGCTTGAACATAATTTTTATATCCCCTGCATACATTGTAAAAATGAATGTTTGCAGGGGAATATTTTTGAAAGATTATATTGAAGAGAGAGCAGTTGAGATCGCAGCTTATATAATAGAAAATAATGCAACTGTGAGGCAAACCGCAAAAAAGTTTGGAGTAAGTAAGAGTACGGTACATATGGATGTAACAAAAGAGGTTGGAATGTGAAGGTTATTTATGAGGTGAGATAAAGAGAGGGATAGAGTAGGGAAAGATCGCAGAAATGCGGTCTTTTTCTTTTGGGTGAATTTATTGTGTTATGGATGAAAATCGGTTAAAATAGAACACAGAAAGTAGTTTACAAAAAACCTAATTGGTTTGTTTATATGAATATTGAGAAGAACTGTATGGGAGGAAAGTATGAAACAATCATTTTATCATTATACAAGTATAGATACTTTGGAAAAAATTCTAAATTCTAAAAGCTTGTGTTTTACGAATTTAGATTTGGTTGATGATTTAGATGAAGTGGAAACTTCAGATATAAAGAAGTTTGGTAGATTTTGTTATGTAAGCTGTTGGACGAAAGAAGAGTAGGAATCTATTCCAATGTGGAAAATGTATACTCCTGATATGCAAGGGGTGAGAATTAAAATGAACGAATTTCCATTTAAAAAGCATATTATTCATCCAGGACAATTTTCCAATAAAGAACAAATTGAAACATACATAAATGCAACAGAACGAGACGAAAAGGGATTGCCGTATATTTTAAATACATATCCTCAGATGCTAGAGGTGGATTATACAGAACGAGAGGAGTTGTTGTATCCTAAAATTAAGACGGAAAATAAAGATTATAAGAAAGAGATTGTATTTGAAAATGGAGAGAGCAAGGAGGTTATAACTACTAATACAACGATTTTTTATGATACGAAGTATATAGGGCTTTTTAAAAGAAAATGTTGGGAATTCCAGAAAGAATGGAGATACAAAATAATTTTGTCCCCTTATACATATAAAGAATTAGCAAATTGTAAAAAGCATGAAGATCAAATGAAACTAATGCAAAGATTGGAAGATGAAAAATATAAACCAACTGAAGAAAGAATTTTTTTGGAATTAGCTGATGATTCAATAAGCAAGATGGAAATATTGATAGGACCTCGCGCGACAGATGAGTAGATTAATAGAGTAATTAGCTTGGCAATTCAAAATGGAATACGCGTGGAAAATATTAAAAAGAGTGAATTGAGGATAAGATAATTAGTATTAAAGGAGACAATATTCTTTAATATGAAGGAAAGGCAGGAGGAGTCTGCTATGACAGATACAGAACAAAGAGAAGCGGTCCGCCAGTTTGTGAATCGCTGGATGGGTAAAGGAAAAGAAGATGAGGACGGACGTTCTTATTGGATAGATCTCTTATCAAATGTGATAGGAATGGATAATGTAATTGAACGTCTTAATTTTGAGAAAAAAGTAGTTGTAGAAGGTAATACGAAGCGTATAGATGTTTATATTCCGGAAACTCATGTAATTGTTGAACAGAAGAGTTTGGGGAAGGCATTAGACCAGAAAATCCACAATTCCGGTGATATTGATTTAACCCCATATGAACAGGCAAAAAGATACAATGACAATTTACCTTATGATGAAAAAGCACGTTGGATTGTAACTTGCAATTTTTCTGATATTTGGATTTACGACATGAATGCCAAAATACCAGAGCCGATTAAAATTGCATTGGAAGAATTGCCAAGTAAGTATCCTCTGTTGGATTTTCTTGCGAAAAAGGACATAAAGAAGATTTCGCATGAAATGGAAGTTTCAATCAAAGCAGGAGAAATTGTCGGTTTGATTTATGATGCCTTTTATAAGCAATATCGTATTTCAGAGGCAAAAGAGAAGGATGAAACTGTTGAACAGAAAGAGCGGAGAGAACATAAGTTGAAAAGCTTGAATGCCCTTTGTGTTCGTCTTGTGTTCTGTCTTTATGCTGAGGATGCAGGAATCTTTGGTAAGAGAAATATGTTCCATGATTATTTGGAGGCGTATGATATAAAAGATTGTCGCCGGGCGATTATTGAATTGTTTAAAATATTGGATACTCCTGTACCGGAGAGAGATGAATATTTGGAAGAAGATCTCGCACAATTTCCATATGTAAATGGTGGGTTATTTGCAGACGAAACGATTGAAGTTCCGCCATTTACAGAAGAAATTAAGCAGTTATTGTTGACTAAAGCTTCGGAAGATTTTAACTGGCGGGATATTTCTCCAACCATTTTTGGTGCGGTGTTTGAATCAACCTTGAATCCTGAAACAAGACGTTCCGGAGGAATGCACTATACATCTATTGAAAATATTCACAAGGTAATCGATTCGTTATTTCTGGATGAGTTGAAAAATGAATTTCAGAAGATTTTACAGATACAGGTTCGCAGAACAAAAGATAAACGTTTAGATGAGTTTCAGAATAAATTGGCAGGATTAACTTTTCTTGATCCGGCTTGTGGTTCCGGAAATTTTCTGACAGAAACTTATCTGTCACTACGGCGATTGGAAAATGAGGTGATTCAAGAAAAGGTAAATGGGCAGATTACCCTTGGAGAAGTTCGCAATCCGATTAAAGTCTCTATTCAGCAGTTCTATGGAATTGAAATCAATGATTTTGCGGTTACAGTTGCGAAGACTGCGCTGTGGATTGCAGAATCGCAAATGTTGGAGGAAACAAAGAGCATTGTGTATGGTTTTAATGATGATTTTTTGCCGCTGAAAACATATGTGAATATTACAGAAGGTAATGCACTTCAGATTGATTGGAAAGACGTGATAGCACCGGAGCGATTGTCTTACATAATGGGAAATCCTCCATTTGTTGGAACTAAGTTGATGAATAAAAAACAAAAGGAAGATGTAAAAAGGGTTCTTGGAAAATATAACAATTATGGGACATTAGATTATGTTTCATGCTGGTATGCAAAAAGTTGTGAATATATTGAGGGAACCGCTATATGCTGTGCTTTTGTATCAACTAATTCTATTGTTCAAGGAGAACAAGTTGCACCTTTGTGGAAGGAGTTATTTGCAAGAGAAATTGAAATTAATTTTGCATACAGAACGTTTGTGTGGGATAGTGAAGCAAATGCAAAGGCACAAGTACATTGCGTAATCATCGGATTTTCAAGGAAAGAAGTCAAACATAGAAAGATTATTTATGATGGAGAAGAGCTAAAAATAGTCAATCATATAAATGCTTATTTAGTTGATGCTGAGGATGTTTTTGTAGAAAGTAAGAGAAAACCTATTTGTAATGTGCAGGAAATGTATTTAGGTTGCGATTTTAAAGATGATAACAATTATATTTTAGGTGAAGAGGAAAAAGAAGAATTAATAAAAAGAGAGCCTTTAGTAGAGAAATATATAAAGAAGTATATTAATGCAAAAGAATTAATCAGTAGAAAGCACAGATACTGTTTATGGTTAAATAATGCTAATCCAGGTGATTTGAAAAAATTACCTACAGTAATGAAAAAAATAGAAGCTGTTAAACTGTTTAGATTGGAGAGCAATAGTCCTGATACTCAAAGATATGCGGAATATCCTACGAGACCAGCTAGATTAAGATACTATTCTGAAGAAAGAAATACATCTGCATTAGGGGTGCCTAGGATTTCCTCAGCAACAAGAAGATATTTACCTATGGAATTGTTAGATGCGGATACGATTGGAGGTGCATCTATATTAATGATTCCAGAAGCTACATTATACACATTTGCAATATTAAATTCAAATGTTCATATGGCATGGATGAGAACTGTTTGTGGGAGAATGAAGAGTGATTATAGATATGCAAATGGGTTGGTGTATAATACATTTCCATGGCCATCACCAACAGATGTACAAAAAGCCAAAATAGAAAAGGCTGCGAAAGGAATCCTAGATGCTAGGGCACTATATCCCAATGCAAATTTAGCGGCATTATATGATCCGTTAACAATGCCATCAGAACTTTCAAAAGCACATAATATTAATAATAAGGTGGTAATGGAAGCGTATGGTTTCAGTACAAAAATGACAGAAGCTGACTGCGTGGCAGAATTGATGAAGCTTTATCAGAAATTAACACAGGAGAAATAGTAATATATGATTGATTATAAAAAGTGGTAGGGGAATGATGATTAAAGGTTTTGTGCATTTTAAAGAAGGAAAAATACCGTTTGTAATAGAAAACTACTGTATGGAATTATTTACGGATGATTTGTTATTGAAAGAATTTTGTGCAGAATATAATTTTAAAGATAATTATATTTTACAAGGGATGAGTTTTGATAACGGAATTCACAAACGGAAAGCCACCTTTTTTGTGGAGCGTTCCATAGGGAGCACTTGTTATTTGCGTTGCTATATTATTAACATGTCGGAAGAAGATGAGATATATGAAAATATAGGCTTTCAATCTCTGTTCCTAGATGATATTTTTAGATATCAATATGAATATTTGGATATTGTACGAGAAGGAATAAATTTGTCAATGAATACTGTCGATGTATATAAAGTACCGTTTTATATGAATGATCTGCAGTACGAATTGACATTTCGAATAGGGTACAATAATAAGATGGGACTTTTAGAAGATTATAACAGGAAAGGTGAAGTAGTCATTCCTTTACACACCAACGAAATACAGGAATGTTATGATATTACAAAGGGGTTGTATAGGTTTGCAATGTTTATGACATCGCAGTCAGAAGTTCCATTCAAACATATTATACTGTATAACAAAGGTATAAAGGTGGGGTGGTTCTTTTGTCCACTTGTATCTGAAAATGCGGTATCTTGGCAAACATGTTCTTTTTATAAGTTTGATGTCATGAAATATATTCCTAAAATTCTTAATAATATAGCACAAGACTCAGGGAACAAAATAACAAAAAGTATTCCTTTAGGACACTTAGGAAACTTTGACTCTATGCATTCTCCTAAACGATTTATGGAACAAATTATGGCTTTTGAATATTTGTTTGATAAACTAGAGCACAAGAAAGCACAAGACTCAAAGTTCCATTTGAAGAAAGAACTGAAAAGTATGTTCGATGAGTTTGGGGAACTGTTAGTAAGTACTGAACTGGATTTGGAGCAGACTAGCGAAGAAATCAAAGAACTTAGGAGGAATATTGCGCACGGATATTCATATTATTATGATTTTAAAGATAATCGTAGAATTCAATATTTAATGTACCTTTTAGATGATTTGATTAAATGTATGAGTTTGAAACAAATTGGTTTTTCAAAAGAAGAAATTTCTAATTATATCGTTCGATAGAAATGATATTAATAGTTCTAATAAAAATTTATCAGGTAAATTAATTTTAAAATACAGCTATATGATTTCAGAGATGAAGTCGTATGGCTGTATTTTTTGTGCGGAAAAATAAAAAAATTACTTCATTCAACTTGTAAAACACACTTGCTCAGATTCTATAAGTGAGAGGGAAAATAAAATTTTTGAAGAAATTTTCATGGCAACCCTGTAAATTCCTTATTTTCCCTTTCGTTATGTGAGAGGTTTTATTTCACCTCTCTTAAAAGAATTGGGTCTGATTCAGAAAAGTAACACGAAAACAGTACAAGAATGGAGTAATTGAAAATGAACAAAGTGATTTTAATGGGAAGATTGACGAAGTACCCAGAAATGAAATATCTGCAAAATGAGAATCACACAGGGATGGCGAGATACACGCTTGCGGTTGACCGCAGATATGGAAAAGAAAAAGAAACGGATTTTATTTCTTGTGTAACCTTTGGAAAGAATGCGGAGTTTGCAGAAAAATATCTGAAAAAAGGTTTGAAGATTTTAGTAAGCGGACGGA
>ERZ1106969.2166-NODE-2166-length-10784-cov-6.349427_pt1 | contig 10784 bp, 10 predicted proteins | sample MGYA00403685_ERZ1106969 | MGnify/ENA primary metagenome ERZ1106969 (study PRJEB35170, sample SAMEA104062416) | human gut metagenome | biome: human gut; feature: human-associated habitat; material: faeces | place: Denmark | collected 2012-05-18 ... | reverse complement strand
TCAATGTTTTTATTCATAATGTCAACAGATAATTTATGTAAATTTGCAAAAACAGACCGATTGTCTTCCGGATTTTCCACAAAAGGTGCAATTGTCATCAGCCCTTTCACGTAAATATGTTTAAATTTTGAAATTTTTTCAATAAATGGAATTACTTCATCAACTTTCAGCCCAAACTTGCTTTCTTCCTCTGCAACATTTACTTCTATCAGAATATTCTCAACACAATTCTTCTTCGCAGCCTCTTTTTCGATGGTTTCTGCAAGTTTCAGTGAATCCACAGAATGGATTAGCGCCGTTTTTCCGACAATATATTTTACTTTATTTGTCTGCAGATGTCCGATCATGTGCCATTCGATATCTTTTGGCAAAACTTCATATTTTTCTGTCAACTCTTGCACTTTATTCTCACCGTATACATGTATACCAAGTTCATATGCTTCTTTGATCATGGACACGGGTTTTGTTTTACTTACTGCAATCAGCGTTACTTCTTCCCGCTTTCTTCCAACCCGATCACATGCTGCCTGTATGCGGCGTTCTACCTCTTCCAACTGTTTTTTCAACATTTTGTAATCTCCTTTCCATCTTAAAATACAACCTCATTTTCTTTTACGTCTTGCCCATTCTGCACAATATGATCATAATTGGACAGACCATATGAATTTCCTTCTCTAATAATATAATATTCATCACTTTCGCATAGAATCTCGACTGCGCGAAATACCGCATATCCCTGATTGATATTATACACACCATTCAGTTTTTCTGTGGCTTCCACAGTCATCGTCTCGGATGACTCTGGCTTGATCAAAACACTTCCATTCTTAAGACTCTCTGGATTGATGTAATTTGTCCCGTCTTCTGATACGTAATAAATCTCGACCTGCTGAAATACTGCACTGTCCTTATCTTGTATCATCACTCCGGAATCCGAACTATTTCCGCCGGTTGTAAGATATTCTTGCGGAATTGCATAACATGGTTTTTGAACTACTGCACTTTTCGGGATCTTCAAACCACTTTGATCCTCCAAAATCAGCTCTACATGCAAATATCGTTTGTCCGCGTAACGTATCATGGATTTATCAAAGTTCAGACACCCATAATATTGTTTTTCCTTCTTTATCACTGAAAAATCTGCCCAGATTGTATCTTTTTCTTTATCAAGCCGTACTTTGACAGAATCTGTTTCTGACAACTCTTTCGCCATTTGATCATTTAATGGAATTACGACGGACCAGTTTTCACTGGTAACCAGCTTGTAGATTGGCTGCCCACTTTGTACTTCCATATTATCTTCTAAATTGACACTTGTATAATCGCTTTTGTCAAAATTAGACTCTGTAAAATTCTCCTGCGTCAAGCCTTCTTCTCCATCATATGTCAAAACCATCACACCATCTCTTGCAGCTGAATATGTCTTTACACTTTGTCCGCTTGCAGAAATCAATGCGTCAAGCTGTGCTGTTTTTGTCTGATCCGATGCGTTCTGGATCGTATCTTCAACTTCTCGTTTCAGGCTATAAACAGAAGCAAATTTTTGTGCCGTAAAATTTTCATTAAAATCCTGCGCTTTTCGCACAATAACGGCTTGCTCCTCTGCGCTTAATGCTGTCTCATTCTGTTCCTCGGGTTCTAAATTGCCAAGTTTCTGCGCTGAAATTGCACAAAGATTCATCCCTGTCCTGACTTTGCTCTGTCCATTTTGATAATAATTGACATATCCAGCACCTTCTGCATACACTAATGTCTCTTCTCTAAGAACAAGCCCTGTGTAAGAGTTATTTTTCAAAATACTTCCTTCTCGCACTTCATATACTGTGATCCGTTTTTCTGTTGCATACGCAACAACTGCAACAATCAAATAAATAAAGACCAGTGCAAAGATCAAAGTTCCGATATTCAACTCTCTCTTTGTTTTATATCTATTGATACTGATTGAATTCTTTTTTTGTCTTTCTGGCAAACTTTCTACCTCCTCAAAATCAGTTTGAATCACCCGAATAACTTATTAAGTATAACATTTTTGCATGTATATTTCCAGTTTTTACGGTAATAATAAAATTATCCCATAGAAAAGGAGGAAACAGCATGAAATGGCTCGATAATACAGCTCTTGTAATCGTCATCGTCGGAGCAGTGAACTGGCTGCTTGTCGGCATCTTTCAATTTGATTTGGTTGCATTCCTTTTTGGCAATTTAAGCTGGCTTTCCAGAATCATTTACACTCTTGTCGGTTTGTGCGGACTTTATCTGATCAGTTTTTTTGGCAGAATCAAATCTTCAGCAGGTGATATGTAACCATCTTAAATCTTACATTTTTATATAAAAACGGCAGTTCCAAGTGAACTGCCGTCAATCCTTTATTTTTCTCAAATTCCTATATCCATCAATCTTGTCATATTATCATAAAGGACAGGCTTCTGAGGAGCACCCATCACAATCGAAATATAGGGTTTTCCCTGTTCATTCTGCGCATACAATACCAGACATGCTCCTGCCTCATCTGTCGTTCCGGTCTTTCCACCGATCACCTTGACACCTTCTGGTGCCACGGCTTCCCCGGACGCATAATAGTTTGTAGGCTCCCAGAGCATAGTATATGCTTCACCTGTAGAAGAAGTAAGATGAGCTGTGTAGGATGTCTGAGCAATGATCTCCACAAACTGTGGATTCTGTAAACAGGCATTGAACATCAGATACAGATCATATGCCGTTGTATAATGATCCTTGTTCTGCAGTCCATGAGGATTTGTAAAATGTGTTCTGGTGGCTCCAAGAATACGCGCCTCCTCATTCATTTTTTGAACAAATGCATCTACACTGCCTGATACATGTTCTGCAATCGCAACTGCACAATCATTTCCAGAATAAAGCAATAACCCATTAATCAAATCTTTCATGGACAACTGATCTCCAGTCTGAAGACCACATACCTGTTCATCCTCTGCAAAATCTGTTGCATGTGCACTGACTGTAACGATATCTTCCATATTTCCATACTTTAATGCCACATATGCTGTCATAATCTTTGTTGTACTGGCTGGGTATAACGGCTCTAAAATGCGATTTGCGTAAAGTACATTTTTCCCTTCCAGATCAAACAAACCAACTGCATGAAGTGATGCTTCCTGATGATATCCCTCCATCGATACATCTGTATCTGTTACACACAACTGAGAGGCAAATGTTTCTCCCTTATAAAGATTCTCTCGATAATGGTTCTTCTCATATTCGGAAACAAACGCTCTTTCGTTGTCCTGCAGAATCAACAGAAGAATTCCAATCAGTGCCAAAAACAATATGACCGCCACAACAATTCCTGCAATTACACTTTTTCCAATCCCGCTTTTTTTCTCTGGGCCTTTTCTCCTGTTCTTCTTTTTACTTGTAGATTTCACGCCAGTCCAAATCTCCTCTGTCCAGAGCCAGAACCAATGCCTCTGCTGTAGCAATGTTCGTAGCCATTGGAATGTTATACATATCACACAGTTTCACAATATCATTTACATTCGGTTCATGCTTTTTCGGTGCGAGAGGATCTCTAAAAAAGATCAAAAGATCAATTTCATTGTGTTCGATCTGTGCTCCAAGTTGCTGATTTCCTCCCAAATGCCCCGGAAGGAATTTATGAATGCTCAGATTGGTAACACTCTCTACCAGTCTTCCAGTTGTCTCTGTCGCATACAGGCTATGTTTACACAATATTCCTCTGTATGCAATGCAGAAATTCTGCATCAGTTTCTTTTTTGCATCATGTGCCACTAATCCTATGTTCATACACTTTCGTCTCCTCTATTGATATTTTTTAGGCTGCAGACCAACATTCAGAACCAATCCAATCCCCATAAAAAAGCAAACAAGGGATGTCAGTCCATAACTGACAAATGGAAGGGATATTCCTGTATTGGGAAAAATCCCTGTTGCCACACTGATATTAATAAATGTCTGAATTCCTACCAGTGCGCCAACACCCCCGCAGATAATACGTCCTCCGGTATCTTTTGCCCGCAAACCTATTACAATACATTCTATCACAATCAATAATAACAAAATTATGACAACACAACAACCCACAAATCCTAATTCTTCACCAATAATTGCAAAAATAAAGTCTGTCTGCGGCTCCAGAATAAAATTTCCGTTCTTCACCGAGGTTGTCGCATCACTATTATATCCTTTTCCATTCAATTGCCCTGATCCAATTGCCATTACGGAATTCAATTGCTGATATGCTTCTTCCGTAGCATATGCCTCCGGCTCCAGCCAGGCCAGAATACGTTTTTGCTGATAGTCTTTCAAAAACGGCTGATTGGGCTGTACAACAATTCCGATTACCAAAGCAATCGTAGGGATGGTAATTGCCAGCACTGTACCAATAAATTTATAACTCAGACCAGCCATAAACATGATCACGCAAAAGAGTGCTGCAATACAAATAGTTGCAGAAAGACTAGGCTGTTTATATACCAAGACTAACGAAGGTACGATCAGGCCAATTGCTTCCAGAATGGTTTTCTTCTTATTGATCACCGCTTCTCTGTCTGACAGAAATCTGGCAAAGAACAAAATCGTGATCAGTTTTGTCAAATCTGAAGGCTGAAATTGTACAAACCCAAGATCCAACCATCTGGTAGCACCATTTGCTTCTGTTCCCAAAAAAATAACAGCCAGCAGCAGTGCTATATTTACTACATACATCAACCAGTAAAATTTCAGGATCCACTTATAATCAATCAGCGAAATCATGATCATGGCCAACAATCCAAGTCCTAATCCCATAATCTGTCTTGGCTGGTACTCTGCATTTGCACTTCCTACCATAAATACGCCGATTACAGAAACTGCCAAGACCAGCAGGACCAGGCTAAATTTATAATCTTTCAAATTGTATCTTTGTTTAAGATTTAAAAATTGAAGTTTCAATTATTTTCTCCCGTTATTTTAATATGTATATCTGAATGTGTTATCTGAATTTGAACCGCTTCCGGTTTTAGTTCTATGTATTTTGAGATCGTATAATATATATCTGACGTCATTCGCTCAGACATATCGGGTGTACACATAAGCCGGTCTGCAATAAGCAGATTCCGAAGCCGGTCTTTTGCAACATGAACAGATGGTACACTCATATCTGATCCCCCCTAATTCTTTTTAAACAAATCCCTGAATTTTGAGAACAATCCTTCTGATTTTCCAAAATCTATAATCGGAATGTCGTCTCCAAGAAGCCTGCGGCAAATATTGGAATATGCTTTTCCAGACATACAGTCATCTCCAACAATTGGTTCTCCCTGATTGGTTGCGATCACAACCTGCTCATCATCTGGAATTACCCCCAAAAGGTGGATTGCCAGAATTTCTGTCACATCTTCCACAGACATCATATCCCCTCGCTTCACCATGTCAATCCGAAGACGATTGATGATCAGATCATTGTTTTTGATTCCATGTGCTTCCAGAAGTCCAATGATGCGGTCCGCATCCCGGATTGCAGATACTTCCGGTGTTGTCACTACAATCCCTCTGTCAGCTCCGGCAATCGCATTTTGAAATCCCTGCTCAATTCCAGCCGGACAATCCAACAAAATATAATCAAACTCTGTTTTGAGTTCTTCTATCAATTTTTTCATCTGCTCCGGAGAAACCGCAGTCTTATCTTTCGTCTGTGCAGAGGGAAGCAAATACAGCTCCGGAAATCGTTTATCTTTGATCAATGCCTGCTTCAGCCGACATCCCCCTTCTATCACATCCACAAGATTATATACGATCCTGTTTTCCAGTCCCATAACCACATCCAGATTCCTCAGACCAAGATCTGTATCAATCACTACTACTTTTTTCTGCAGCCGTGATAAACCAATTCCTATATTTGCTGTTGTCGTCGTCTTTCCAACGCCGCCTTTTCCCGATGTAATGACAATCACTTCTCCCATGTCTATTCTCCCTTTCACACTTAAGTTCATAATTTGTCTACAGAGTATTCAGAACAAGTCTGTTTTCCCCCAGGACTGCTATCTGCGGATGCTGCGAAGTCTGTCTGCAGAAGGCAAGCAGCGCTCTGCCTGCTTTGACACCTCCGATGCGCATATGTCCCGGCTGCAAAGACAATGCCGCCACATAGGCATCTCGATCTCCACAGACTCCTGCATGGACAGATCCTTCCAGCCTGCCCAGGACGACTATACTGCCCTTTGCGATCACCTTTGCTCCCTCTTCTACATCTCCAAGTATGAGCATACTGGTGTCTGATTCCAGAATCTGCCTTTTTCTGAGAGTTCCCCGATAGAACTGACCATCCTTTTGCCGGACATTGGTCATTGTGTGTTCTATTACACTTTTGTATGCCATTTCTTTTGTTTGATTACGGTCTATGATACAGACCACATCAATCCCGGCTGTTTTTGAAATCAGATCCAATAACTGATCTTCCTCTGCCTGTGAAAGCAGACGGTCCTTAAATTCAACCGCCATCTTTGCACCTTCAAAAAATTTCATAGAAGCCTTCAGCTTCCGTTCCATCTCCTGAAGCAGATTTTGAAATTCCGCCTGTGGATTTAGATGGATCTCCAGACCGTACCGGCTGCTTTTGAGCATCACCAGCTTGTCCATGTACCTCACATCCTTTTTAGTCACCGGCCAAAACGGCACCGAGCTGTGCAGCTTTTCCTGTGATAAGTTTATCGGAGTCGGATGTCTTATAATAACTCTTGACAATATCCCTTCCGATCTCTGCTGTATAAGCGGAACTATATCCATTTGCAATTCGCACGGCAATTGCGATCTCCGGTTTTTCTGCCGGTGCAAATCCAACAAAAAGTACATGATCCGGATGTACTTCACTCTGCTGTGCAGTACCCGTCTTGCCCGCCATGGAAACTTCCATTCCATTAAACTGAGGCATATCCTGAACCATTGCGATCATACCCTGATGAAGCAGGTTCCATGTATTGTCACTGATTTCATCGATGGTATTTGTTACTTCCGGTTCGTACTCTTTGATCACTTTGCCGTTTACATCTGTTGTTTTATCAAGCAAAGTCAACTTGTGTACTGTTCCCCGATTTGCAACTGCAGCCACATATCGATTCAACTGACTGACTGTATAATTGTTGGTTCCCTGCCCAATCGCACTTTGCACGGAATACTCATCCGATATCTGCGGAGTGCTCTCCGGAATTTCCACTCCGGATTTTTCTCCCAGTCCAAACTCTTCTGCGTATTTTGCAAGTGTGTCTGTGCCTTTATTGCTGTCGTATTCTTCCCCATTCATGCCAAGTTCATATCCGATGTTATAAAAATAATCATTACAAGAATCCCTCAATGCAGTTACTACATTCTCATAGCCATGTGCTCCCGGATAAATCCAGCATTTGGGGTTCGGTGTGATTTTATCGAAAACTCCGGTACAATAAAACGTCGTATCTCCTGTCACGATTCCTTCTGTGAGTCCGGCTGCTGCTGTCAGCATCTTATATGTGGATCCCGGAGCTGTACGTTCCTGTGTTGCATTGTTATAAAATGGTCTTGATAAACCAGTCACCAGCTGATTGTAATATTTTGAATCCATCGTATTAGACAACCGATTATTATCATAGCCCGGATAAGATACACATGCCAGCACCTCACCTGTATTCGGATCACTGACTACAGCCGATCCTGTACAAGGCTCCAGCGCCAGTTGTCCCGGAGTAATCTCCAGATTTTCAATTTTCTGGCACAACCAGGTATACGGATTTACACTTCCGTTGTTCAGGCCATTGTATGCTGCCTCATCCATCGGAAGTATGCCCTGCTCATATACCATAGCACAGATCTGTGCCCCACTGATACCCTCTGATTTTATAAGATATTTATAGAGAAGTTTGTCGAAATTTATGTCTGAATTCAAATATTCTTCTAAAAATTTCAAAATTCCCTGATAAATCTCTCCTGAATCAGAATATTTTTGCTCAGATACTTCCTCCGAAAGCTTGGACGTATTGATCCAGTTCTTTGAAATCGCATAGTTTAAATACTGGTTCAGACTGATCGTTTCTTCTTTTGCCCATGAAAGATATGTCTCATCCTTTGTATCCACCAAATCCATATCTAAAATCCCTGTATTCTGGGCGAGTACCGTATCACATACATAGTCCATATATGCCTGCATTTCTTTTGACAAATCTTTGTATGCTGCCGCACCTGTATTATTTAATTCTCCCAGAATCCCCTGGATCGCACTTTCCTTTCGATTCACAAAAATCTCATGAACCGCCTTTTCTACCGGTTTTGCATCTTCTGCACCAAAATGTGTCTCATCCAGAATCTCGTTGGCAATGAATGCATTGTAGGCATCATCCACAGGAATGATAATCTCACTTGCATCATTGGTCGTACTTGGATCATAATTCATCACATTGCGAAGTTTCGATCGTACGATTCCCGCAAGCTTTTCCTCCAATAACTGATAAGTCTGCTCCTGCAGATTTTTATCAATCGTCAGATACACGTCATTGCCTGCTCCGGGATCCTTTTTACTCACTGTATCCGTTACCTTCCCAACACTGTCCGTATAATAACTGATCTCACCTTTGCTTCCCTGAAGCACTTCATCCATAGTCTGTTCCAACCCGGATTTCCCGACAATATCAGAAAGGGAATATTTTTTCTTCTGTTCTTTTGTCAACGCATCATATTCTTCCTGGGAAATTTTTCCGGTATACCCGATAATCGAAGCAAAATATTTACTGTCCGTATAACGCCGCAGAGAATCTTCCGCAATGTCTACCCCGTCCATCTGATCCAGATTTTCCATGATCGCTGCCACAGTCTCGTCACTGATATCGGATGCCAATACTGTCGGTATATACTTTTGAAAACTGTTAAGTCCGATCGCATAACGCATGGTTACCATTTTTAAAACCTGGCTCTTTTCCATTTTCTTATCATCGATTCCGTAGCCATACGTCTCGTCCGTGCACAGATAATGGATCACATCCTCCGCAGACTGATTTTTCTGTAAATCAGAAAGCTCATCAATTGTCTTTTTTCCATAAACATCTGCAATAAATCGCAGCTTCAATGTCTCATTCGTCTGCAAAAACTGATAATTTCCTGCCGAATCTAAAACAATCCCGAAATCACTGATCACAGCATCTCCGTGAGCTTCTACGATCTGCATCACCTTTTCTAAAACCCCATTGATCGTATCATTTTTTTTCGAACCGTTAGTGATATTATCCTCAAATGTTACGGAATACGCAAGCTCATTATATGCCAGCAGATTTCCGTTCCTGTCATAAATATTGCCTCTTGTTCCTGTCAGTTCTCTGGTTTTTTTAATCTGCAGCTTATAGTTGTTCAAATAATAATCCCCTTTTACAATCTGCAGATAAAACAGCCTGTTCAGCAAAATTGCAAACATTACACAGAATGCAAGGATCAGAACAGTCAGACGGGAATTTACAATACGATGAAATACTTCTTTTATTTTTTCAAACAAATTTACTTGCACTCCTTTTTTCTTCCGCTTCCAGTTTTCGGTCGATCCACAGGATCAACTGATACAAAATAAGAGTCACTCCCACTGTATAGATCAGTTCCGGGATGATCACATGCATCAGATAATACAAAAAATCAAATTCGCTTCTGAGCATGAACATCAAAAAATAGATCAACAGTCCATATACAAATTCGCTTCCTGCGATCAACAATAACGGCAGCTTGATATCTTCATCAAAATAGTTCTCACAAAACAGACCGTTCACATAACCGATCAAAAGATAAATCAATGCGTACAGTCCCAGTACCGTTCCAAACTGAATATCAACCAGCAGTCCAAGACAAAAGCCGATCCCCATCCCCGTTTTAGGTCCACGTATAAATCCATAAGACGCAGTCACAATCAGCAGCAGATTGGGTTTCACCGATGCCAGTTCCAGAGACGGGAGCAATGTACACTGAAGGAGATAACACACAAGCATCATCATTCCCGTGATCACAAATCGTTTCCATTTGTCTTTTTTCATTTTAGCCGGCTCCTTTCTCCTATTCACTTTGATCTGTGCCTGTCAATTCTGCCTTGGTAGTCGTAATTACAAGTACCTCTTGTAAATTCTTAAAATCCACTACAGGAGTAATATAACCCGAACGTGTCAGATTGTTGGCATCCACATTGATTTCACTGACATAACCGATCAAAAGACCCTGCAGATACTTGTCGCTGATATGAGAAGTGACGATCTGCTCTCCCACTTCTACGTCATGATCATTGTTTTCCATTTGCTCAAACCGGATTTTCCCTTCTCCGATCAATGCCAGATCTCCTCTTACCATACATTTATCCGAAGTAGACAGTGCAGTTCCGCTGACATTACTTGCGTCATCGATGATCGCCCGCACAGTTGCCCAGGTCGGTCCCGTCTCCGTTACGATTCCAACCAGTCCGCTTCCTGCCAGTACATTTTGATCAGCCTTGATACCATCTTTACTTCCTTTGTCAATCGTAAAGGTGCTAAACCAGTTTCCAGAATCCTTCCCGATCACACGGGCCCCCACTTTTGGATACTCTGCATATGTCTGATCCAACTTATACAAGTCCTGAAGCCGATCCAGTTCGTACTTTTCTTCCTGAAGATTACTATTTTCCGTGGTCAGCTGATCTACCTGCTCTTGAAGCTTTTTGTTCTCACTTTTCAGCTGTTTCATTGTCTTAAAATTCTCACTAACATCTCCGATCCATGTACCGATCTGACTGATGCCTTTCTGCATCGGAATCACCGTAATATCAGCCACTCCCC
>ERZ1106969.2162-NODE-2162-length-10797-cov-2.685533_pt1 | contig 10797 bp, 6 predicted proteins | sample MGYA00403685_ERZ1106969 | MGnify/ENA primary metagenome ERZ1106969 (study PRJEB35170, sample SAMEA104062416) | human gut metagenome | biome: human gut; feature: human-associated habitat; material: faeces | place: Denmark | collected 2012-05-18 ... | reverse complement strand
TTGCGGTTTGTATGCACCTTGCATGGCTATGGTTTACCTGCTCGGTTTGAATCCTATCGTGGCTTTCCCTGTAATGATGGGTTCTTGCGCAGCATTGATGCCTGTTGCATCTAAGGAATTTATTGTTGCCGGCTCGTATGCTCGTAAAGTCAGCGTTCTCATCGCAGTCAGCGGTGTTGTCGGCGTTATCATTGCCGCTAAATTGGTTCAGAGCATGGATCTCAACTTGCTTACATGGCTCGTTATCATCGTTGTTATTTACACGGCCTTCATGTATATCCGTAAGGGCCTCAAAAATACGAGCGAAGCAGCCTAAGTCTGTAAGTAACCCGTATTGTGTGAATATGCCTTACGGTATGACGTACAATACGTAAATTTAAGATGATAAAAAACCCGATTTCCTTTATAATAGGAGTCGGGTTTTTCATTTATCTGACAGACGCAAAGGAGTTACTTATGGCAAATATTGTTATCGGTACGGCCGGCCATGTTGACCACGGAAAAACGACATTGATTAAGGCCTTGACGGGCATTGAAACGGATACGACGAAAGAAGAAAAAAAGCGGGGCATGTCCATTAATTTGGGCTTTGCCTATCTTGATTTGCCGCACGGTCATCGTGTAGGTATTGTAGATGTACCGGGGCATGAAAAATTTATAAAAAATATGGTGGCCGGTCTGCCCGGAATCAACCTGGTTCTTTTGGTCATTGATGCCGGCGAGGGCGTTATGCCGCAAACGCGGGAGCATATTGATATCTTAACCCTCTTAGGCGTGCGAAATTTTCTGATTGTTCTTACGAAAGTAGATACGGTTGATGAAGAGTTGTTGGAATTGGCTGTTGACGATATTCGCGAACAGCTGGCAGGCACTCCTCTTGAACATGCGGATATTGTAAAAACGGATGCCGTGAGCGGCAAGGGAATCCCGGAACTTCTCAAGAAAATTGAAGAGTGTGCCGATAAGGCACAGGATGAACGAGAAGACGGCAGTGCTCGTTTGAATGTAGACCGTGTGTTTTCCGTAAAAGGATTCGGCACGGTTGTTACCGGTACCTTATTGGACGGAACCTTAAGTGCCGGTGACGAATTGACCGTTTATCCGAGTCTTAAAAAGACTCGCGTTCGTAATATTCAGGTTCATGAACAGGATGTAAAAAAGGTCACGTCACATCACCGTACGGCTTTGAACCTGGCAGGGCTTACGACAGATGAGATTGAAAGAGGCGATGTCTTGTCCGCATCGGATCAATTAAAGCCTACGTGGATGCTCGATGTGAAAGTCACCTGCTTAAAGCATGCCGTAGCTCCCATTACCCTTTGGGATCGGGTACGTCTTCTTATAGGAACGCGTGAAGTAATGGCTCGGGCCGTTCCTATCGGCACGGATTCTATTCAACCCGGGGAAGAGGGATTTTTGCAGTTGCGCTTGGAAACGGAGCAGGTAGTCGTTAAAGAACGGGACCGCTTCATTATCAGAACCTATTCGCCCATGCATACCATTGCAGGCGGGGAAGTTCTGGATGCGGCTCCTAAGAAACACAGACGCTTTCGTGCTGAAGTTTTGGAAAGTTTAAAGACTAAGGAAGAGGGAAATATTGCCGACATTATTGAAGATTTTCTAAGACATAAGCGGCAGTACTTTACAACGGCCAGAGAGATTGCCGAATATACGGGCCTGTCACAGGAACAGGCACAAGGGGAAGTAGACGGGTTAGTTCAGGCCGGGAAAATCATGAAAACCGCTTCTGCCTATATTCATGCAGACGTATACAAGCAAATTAAGGGACAAGCCGTTCAAATCTTACTGGCCTATCATCAAAAGTTCCCCTTGCGCATAGGTATGTCAGCCGAAGAATTCCGGTCACGCCTGCATCAGAAAAGTAACGGCGAAGTAACGGAAAAAGATATATCCGCCTTAGTTAAGTTACTCATTGCCGACGGGGCGTGTAAGGAAAAGGGAAATCTTATCAGTGCGGCCAATTTTGAAGTAAAGTTTACGGATAAGCAGGCGGCGCTAAGAGATAAAATCGAGTCTATCGTTGAAAAGAGCGGGTACACGCCTATGAAAAAAGACGAGTTTTATGCTCTTGATAAAGAGGCTGAAAGCGTTGTCGAAGCCATGTGCGGTACAAGTGTCGTTCAATTAACGCCTGAGTACGTTATTTATAAGAAAATATATGAAAAAGCCGTAAAGGTTATTTACGATTATATTACGGAACACGGCCAAATGACGTTGGGGGACTTTCGGGATATGACCGATTCAAGTCGGAAGTCGTCCATGCTTATTTTAGAATATACCGATAGTCTTGAAATTACGAAGAGAGTAGAAAACTATAGGGTTCTCGGATCCTATTGGCAAAAGAAATAAGTATGAACTTTAAATTAAAATGGACGAGAGATTTGTCAAATAAAAAAGTTTTTTGCAATATAACTTTTTGAATGTGAAATACTGTACATAATCTAATAAATATAGTATGATTAATCAAAGTCATTTATCAGTCTTCGTGTTGTAGTATAACTATTGATAAGTGATTTATACTATGTGCATATATGAACAAATATGTGTATGCTAATTGAAAGGGAAGAAGGTATAGTATCATGTCCATTAAAAAAATCGGTTTATGGGATTTGGTATTCATGAACGTATCGGCTCTGTTCGGTATTCGTTGGATTGCCAAATCGACGGCCTCAAGCTTCGGTCTCGGGTTGGGCGCCATTCCCGCATGGGTAGTTTTTGCATTCATCTTCTTCGTACCCTGTGCTTTGGTATGCGCCGAACTGGCATCTACTTATCCTCGTGACGGAGGTATGTATGAATGGGTAAAAGAAGCGTACGGTGAAAAGTACGGGTTTATGGTATCGTGGTTGAACTGGACTGCTAAAATTCTTTGGTATACGTCCTTTTTAACCTTCCTTACCGTCAATGTGGCATTTGCCGTAAATATGCCGGAACTTTCGGAAAACAAGCCGTTTGTACTCATCGTATCTCTGGCTGTATTCTGGGTTCTCTCCTTTATTTGTACGAAGGGCATGTCGTTCGGTAAAATTTTTACCAATGTCGGGGCTCTGGGGTCTACCGTACCGGCCATTCTATTGATTGTCATGGCTTTCGGAGCCCTTATCTTCGGCGGTCGTGAATCGGTATCGCAGTATACGATTGAAACGCTTACTCCCGTTCTTAACTGGGATACATTAGGTGCTATTTCGACAGTTATGTTTGCGTATGAAGGAGCGGAAGTAACGGCTAACTTCGTAACGGAAATGGAAAATCCGAAACGTGATTTTCCGCGAGCTATCGTTATAGCCGCCGCTATCGTAGCCGGCCTGTACGTTCTCGGGTCAGTGGCTATTACTACGATTTTACCGACCGACCAGATTACGGCATCTCAGGGTATTCTCGTCAGCTTGGCAACCATTTCCGCATACTTCGGATTAGGGCCTTGGTTTATGCAGTTGGTAGCCTTGGGTATTTCTATCTCCGTATTCGGTGCCATTATCCTGTATATCGGTTCGCCTATTAAGATGTTGTTCGGCAGCGTTCGTAAGGGGATTTTCCCCGAATCGTTGACGCAGACGAACAGCCATAACATTCCTGAAAAAGCCGTTTATTTACAGGCTGTCATTGTTACGGTTATCATCTTGGGTACGCAGTTTATTCCGACAGTAGACGCTATTTATAATGTATTGGTCACCATGACGGCCTTAACGGCACTTTTCCCGTATGTGCTCTTATTCATGGCATACATTAAATTGCGTAAAACTCGTCCCGACGAAGAACGTCCGTATGAAGTTTCTAAAAATGTCAACACGGCCGTGTCCGTTGCAGGTCTTTTGATGGGATTGACCGTCTTGGGCGTTATTTTGTCCGCATCACCTGTCATGAAGACCTTTGAAGACAATGTCATTTATGAAGCGGAAATGATTTTGGGTGCAATCTTTATTATTGTCGTCGGTTTGGGAATTTGGAATCGTTTCGTTAAACGGACGGGTTTTAAAGAATAAAATCTAAATACATAGTTGTTAAGTCCAGTTAAGGAGGGGGTTTATAATGCATCAGGAACGCGTAAATAAGGTGCTTGATTTAATGGCACAAAAAAATTTAACACAAATGATTATATCCGATCCTTCGGCTATATTCTATTTAACCGGTACATGGATTCAACCGGGTGAACGGTTATTAGCTCTGTATTTGACTCAAACGGGAAAGCATAAATTATTTGTTAATGAATTGTTCCCCTTTGCCGATGCTATTCAGTGCGATAAGGTATGGCTTAATGATAATATGGACGGAATCGGGGTTTTAGCCGAATATGTGGAAAAAGATAAACCCGTAGCTATTGATAAAAACTGGCCGGCCCGATTCCTTATCGGTTTGATTGACAAGAAGGCGGGCAGTGCCTTTGTCAACGGATCGGAAATCGTCGATCGCGTACGGATGGTCAAGGACGCTGAAGAAATTAAACTCATGCGTGAAGCTTCCAGGTTAAATGACTTGGCTATCGGTAGAGTGATCGAATTGATGAAAGAAGACTATGACGAAGTGGAAGTGGAACGTAAACTTTCGGAGATTTGGGAAGAACTCGGTGCCGACGGTCATTCATTTGAACCTATTATCGGCTACGGTGCCAATGCGGCCGACCCGCATCATTCCATCACCAAAGGGGCACACAAGAAGCCGGGTGACAGCATTGTCATCGATATGGGGTGCCTGTATAAATCGTATTGTTCCGATATGACACGTACAGTCTTCTATAAATCCGTATCCGATGAAGGGCGTAACGTTTATGAAATTACGCGTGATGCGAACTTAAAAGCCATTGACAAGGTAAAACCGGGTGTAACCTTTGCCGAACTGGACGCAGCTGCCAGAGATTACATTACGGACCACGGCTACGGAAAATATTTCACACACCGTCTCGGACATTCCATCGGTATCGATATTCACGAACCGGGAGATGTATCGGCCGCCAATACGGAACAGGTAGTTCCCGGCCGTATTTTCTCTATTGAACCGGGCATTTATTTACCGGGAAACTTAGGGGTTCGCGTTGAAGATTTGGTGCTTGTTACAGAAGACGGTTGCGAAGTGCTGAACCATTTCACGAAGGACTTGATTGTTGTAGAGTAGTGAAGTATCACATGATAAAAGCATACCGTGTGTTTATACGGTATGCTTTTTCTGTTCTAAATGAGTATACATTTATATGAATAAAAAGGTTCTTAAAACTTGTAATAGGTTATACAGATATTGTATTATGTTTAAGGGCCATTCATAGTATTATTATAACTTTTTTTGATACATGAACTTATTTTTGAATGTATAAATAGGGAAGGCCTGACTTTTATGAAAGAAGGGTTACATATGGCAAGTAAGAAAATCGGTTTATGGGATCTGGTATTTATGAATATCTCTGCACTTTTCGGTATTCGTTGGATCGCCAAATCGACAGCTTCCAGTTTCGGACTGGGGTTAGGCGCTATTCCTTCATGGGTAGTATTTGCATTTATATTTTTCGTTCCCTGCGCGTTGATTTGTGCCGAATTGGCATCTACCTATCCTCGTGACGGCGGCCTTTTTGAATGGGTAAAGGAAGCATACGGAGAAAAATTCGGGTTTATGGTATCTTGGTTGAACTGGACATCAAAAATCTTTTGGTATACGTCCTTTTTAACGTTCTTAACCATCAACGTATCTTTTGCTATTAATATGCCCGAACTTGCGGAAAACAAGACCTTTGTTTTGATCTTGTCCATTGTCGGGTTTTGGGCCTTGTCTTTGGCCAGCACACGCGGCATGAGTTTCGGCAAGATTTTTACGAATCTCGGCGCCTTGGGTTCGACGGTGCCGGCTATTCTTTTGATTCTCATGGCCTTCGGAGCCGCTTTGTTTGTCGGCAGACCGTCTGCATCCGTTTATACGGTTGAAACGATGACTCCCGTTATGAACTGGGATTCGTTGAGTGCCATTTCCAGTATCATGTTTGCTTTTGCCGGTTCGGAACTTACGGCCAATTTCGTAACGGAAATGGAAAATCCGAAACGTGATTTTTCTCGGGCTATCTTTATTGCCGCCGCTGTCGTGGCAGGCATTTACATGCTGGGCTCTATTGCTATTACCATGATTTTGCCGTCAGATCAGATTACGGCATCTCAGGGAATTCTTGTCAGCTTGGCTACTATTTCCGCATACTTCGGTATGGGCACCTGGTTTATTCAAGTTGTTGCTTTGGGAATTACCTTTTCCATGCTCGGTGCGATTATCCTGTACATTGCATCACCTATTAAGATGCTTTTCGGTAGCGTTAAAGCCGGGATTTTCCCCGAATCGTTAACACGCACCAATAGCCATAATATTCCGGAACGGGCTGTGTATTTACAAGCCGTTTTAGTTACCGTTATTATTTTGGCACTTCAGTTCATTCCGTCTGTAGATGCTATTTACAATGTTTTGGTAACCATGACGGCCTTGACGGCTCTTTTCCCGTATGTTCTTCTGTTCATGTCGTACATTCGTCTTCGTAAGACTCGTCCGAACGAAGAGCGTCCCTTTGAAATGTCGAATAATAATGGGACGGCCGTAACGATAGCTTCGGTGGTACTGGGGGTTACGATTCTCGGTATCATCTGCTCGGCGGCTCCTGTCATGCCGACATTTGAAGATAATCTGATTTATGAAGCTGAAATGATTTTCGGCGCAGTTGTAGTTATCGGTGTAGGCCTCGGTCTTTGGAACCGTTTTGTAAAACGTACGGGCTTCAAAGAGTAAGACATATACAGGTTATCCGTTCAGGTAACCGTAAAAGAAGATTCCTATGAGGACTTCTAATTATGAAGGAGGGGTTTTACTATGCATCAAAATCGAGTTAACAAGGTACTTCAATTAATGGCGGAACAAAATTTAACGCAAATGCTCGTTTCCGATCCTTGCGCTATCTTTTATTTAACCGGCACCTGGATTCATCCGGGCGAACGGTTGTTAGCCTTGTATTTAACGCAGTCCGGAAAACATAAGCTGTTTGTTAATGAGTTGTTCCCCTTTGCCGACGCCGTTCAGTGCGACAAGGTTTGGCTTAACGATAATATGGACGGAATCGGAGTCTTGGCCGATTATATTGAAAAGGATAAGCCCGTAGCCGTTGATAAAAATTGGCCGTCTCGCTTCCTCATCGGCCTTATGGATCGTCATGCAGGCAGTGCTTTTATAAACGGTTCGGAAATTATCGACCGCGTACGTATGGTCAAAGATGCGGAAGAGCTGGAAATTATGCGTGAAGCATCTAAGCTTTGCGATATCGGCTGCCAAAAGATGATTGACCTGGTTAAAGAAGACTATGACGAAGAAACGATGGGCAAAAAACTCGGAGAAATCTGGGAAAGCCTCGGAGCTTCGGGCCATTCCTTCGATCCTATCGTTGCTTACGGTCCTAATGGTGCCGATCCTCATCATACAACGGAAAGAGGCGTTCATAAGAAACCGGGTGACAGTGTTGTTATCGACATCGGCTGCGTCTATAATTCCTATTGCTCCGATATGACAAGAACCGTATTCTACAAATCCGCTTCAGCGGAACAAAAGAAAGTTTATGAAATTGTTCGTGATGCCAACTTAAAGGCTATCGATAAGGTAAAACCGGGCGTAACCTTTGCTGAATTGGATGCAGCGGCACGCGATTACATTACGGAAAAAGGCTACGGGAAATACTTTACTCATCGACTTGGCCACTCCATCGGCTTGGAAGACCATGAAGTCGGTGACGTTTCGGCCGTAAATACGGACGTTGTAGTACCGGGCCGAGTATTTTCCATTGAACCGGGTGTTTATTTACCGGGGAATTTCGGTGTACGCGTAGAAGATCTGGTTATTGCAACGGAAGACGGTTGCGAAGTATTGAATCACGTAAGCAAAGATTTGACCATTGTTGAATAGTATATAATAAAAGATGCCGCACTGAAGTGCGGCATATTTTATAAGAAGGAGAAGGGCAGATGCTGCTGTTACAAAGAGAAGATATAGAACGCGTTTTTTCTATGAAAGATGCCATTGAGGCTGATAAAGAGGCTTTTGCCTTGGCTTCGGCCCAAAAGGCGGTCATGCCGTTACGAACTACTTTGTCCGCAACGGACGGTACCTTTTTATTCATGCCTTCTTATGCAGAAGAATTAAAGTACGGGGCCTTAAAAACAGTAAACGTATTTCCCGGAAATGCTGAAAAAGATATTCCCGTTACGCAGGGACTGATTACCTTAATGGACGGAGAAACAGGGGCTTTTGCGGCTGTATTGGACGGCACATATGTGACGGCCCTGAGAACGGGGGCTTCGGCCGGAGCGGTCTTTGATTTATTTGCGCGTAAAGACGCTTCCGTAGGAGCGCTTATCGGTACGGGAGGGCAAGCTCAGGCACAATTGGAAGCCATGATTTGCAACCGTAATTTAAAGGAAGTGCGTGTCTTTAGCAGAAGAGAAGAAAAGAGAATCGCTTTTGCAAAGCGTATGAACGATTTGTACGGAAGTGATTCTCTGCGCATTACTCCTGCCACCTCGGCCGATGAAGCCGTCACGGGTGCGGATGTAATCACTGCGGCTACTACGTCGACGACGCCCGTTATTAAAGGAGATTGCGTAAAAGCCGGTGCCGTCGTATGCGGAGTAGGTTCGTACACGCCGCAAATGGTTGAGCTCGACGTAACCTTATTAAAAAAGGCGGCAAGAATTTATGTGGATTCAAAAGAAGCCGTCTGGGCTGAGGCCGGTGATTTCCTTCTTCCTGAGAAAACGGGTGAATTTTCCCGCTCTGACATTACCGGCGAAGTAGGCGATGTCATTAACGGTATTGTCAAAGGACGGGAGCATGAAGGCGACATTATTGTTTTTAAAAGTGTCGGTATCGGTGCACAGGATTTGGTGACGGCAGCTCGTATTTATGAAAAAGCCAAGGCCGCACAAGTAGGTACACAATGGTAATAATTCATACCCTACTGTTGTCAAAGTAGAGTCAATATGATACTATGTAATGAGTTGTTTGGGGGGGGATGGGTTCTGGTGTGCCCTCCGGTCTTCAAAACCGGCATGAGGAGTTAGGAGCTTCTTAGGTGGGTTCGATTCCCACACCTTCCCGCCAAATAAATAGCAAGGCCGAGCTTAGGCTCGGCCTTTTTAATTGCCTCTTTATTGTTAGGCATTCGGGGCTGTGCTATAATTAACCTTATTTATATGACGTTCTGTCGGGGACTTTAGACACTCTAAGGTCCCCGACCGTATGAGGGTTTGAAGATGGAACGGTTATTTCAATGGTTGGAACAGGATGAGGCTTTAAAAGAAGCCTCGTCCTCATATGAAAACGGTAAAATATACGGCGTTTACGGTTTGGGCGGATCGGCAAAGTCGGCTTATGCGGCTCATGTACTGGCTAAGACGGATAAAAACGCCGTTATTGTCGTGCCTACGACGGAGCAGGTAAACGGTTGGCTGACAGATCTTCAGTATTTTTCTCCTCATCTTCGGGTCTACACATATCCTTTAGTTCAACACACGGTTTTTACCACGACGACTAAAAGCCTTGAATTGGCGGCAAAACAAATGGAAGCATTGACTGCATTGCGCGGATCAAGGCAAGCTGTAGTCGTGGCTACAGCTGAAGAGGCGGCACAATTTGTGACGGCACCGCAAAAAATAGATGATGCCGTATTATCCTTTAAGGTCGGTGAGGATTATGAACGGGAAACTATTTTATCAGGCCTTGTAAGCGGCGGTTATGAGCGGTCGGATCTGGTTGACCGCCGCGGCCTTTTTTCCGTGCGCGGCGATATTATCGACATTTACCCTCTTAATGAAAAAGAGCCTATTCGATTGGAGTTTTTCGGAGATACGCTGGAAAATATTCGCTATTTTAACGAACAGACCCAAAAGTCGTCGATGAAAACAGACTCGGTTCGCATATTACCCTTTGCATTGGCTTATGATAAAGACGATGAAAAGACAACCTTATTGGATTACGGAAACAACGGTATTATTATTTGGGATGAAGGAAACCGTATTAAAGAAGAATTAAAGAAGAGTTTTTCCGAATCGATAGAGCGTAAGAATGAAGCTGCAAAATGGCGTTCATTAGCCGGTGAAAAACGTACGGCCGTACAGCTTGTTTTGTCTTTGTTGGCACAGTCGGTAAGCGAGTTGGAAACGGATGAAACAGTCAGTATTACGTCCAAGACGGTAGCCGGCTTCAGAAAAGAATTTACGCTCTTGAAGGATGAGCTGGGGCATTGGCGAGAACGGGATTATCGGATTATTTTCGTCATATCCGGAGAAAAGAGAGCGGCATCTCTTAACGGGTGGCTGAAGCAGAATGAGTTTTATGCTTCGCTATTAACGGAGAACGGCAAGGATACGGGAATTTTTATCAGCTCCGGGGAAATTCGTAACGGCTTTGAATTTCCTTATGCCAAGACGGTTGTTATTGCGGAAAAAGATATTTACGGCACACAGAAGAAAAGACTGCGGCGCCATACGGAAAACGGTCAGGAAATCAACGCTTTTACGGATTTACATGCCGGCGATTATGTCGTTCACGATACACACGGTATCGGTAAGTATATCGGTATCAAGACCATTGAAACGGACGGCGTTCATAAGGATTATTTGGAAATTCATTATTCGGGCCATGATGTCTTATATGTACCGACGGATCAGATTCAATTCCTGCAACGTTATATCGGCAATGAGGGAGAGGCTCCTCGCCTGAGTCGTATGGGCGGGGCCGACTGGAAAAAGGCGAGAGCCAAGGCTCAAAAATCTA
>ERZ1106969.2145-NODE-2145-length-10886-cov-40.154464_pt1 | contig 10886 bp, 6 predicted proteins | sample MGYA00403685_ERZ1106969 | MGnify/ENA primary metagenome ERZ1106969 (study PRJEB35170, sample SAMEA104062416) | human gut metagenome | biome: human gut; feature: human-associated habitat; material: faeces | place: Denmark | collected 2012-05-18 ... | reverse complement strand
TCTCCAACGAATTGAACAACTTGGGCGTTCGTGTAGCTCGCTTGGAAGACCGCGTAGGTAACGTAAAAGTTACTGGTGATGCTCGTCTTCGTTACCGTGATGCTGAACATGAAAAATCCAAATTCGACGCTCGTGCACGTGTACAATTCAATGCAAAAGTAAACGATCGTACTGACGCAGTTGTTCGTTTGACTTCTGGCAACTTCGAATTGGGTAACTCCCAAAACGGTGGTAATGCAAACGCTACAATCGACCGCGCTTATGTAAACCATAAATTCGGCGAACGCGTATCCTTGAAAGCTGGTCGTTTCGGTCAAGTAGTTGGCGGCGGTTTAGCATTTGATGGTACTTTCGACGGTGCTCAATTCAACGCTGGTAACGATAAAGTTAACTTCCAAGCAGCTTACGGTTACATGGTATCCGGTGAAGCAGAAGGCTTAACTAAAGACCAAAACGTAACTAACACTTACCTTGGCTTAAAAGGTAAAGTAGGTAAACACACTATGGTTGGTGGTTTCTACGATCGTGTAAACCAAGATAGCACTAATGGTTACAAAAACATCTACGGCTTCAACGCTGATGCTAACTTCGACAAAGTTTGGGTTGGTGGCGAATGGTTGAAAGACTCCCACGTTGATGAATCTCAAGCTTGGACTGCAGGTCTTGGCTATGGCGACTACAACATCGCTAAAAAAGGTTCTTGGGATGTTAAAGGTCAATACTTCAACGCTAAAGCTAACGCTCCTATCGTTGATACTACTTACAACCACATCTACACTACAGATGCTAAAGGTTGGATGGCTTCCGTTAACTATGCATTGCAAAACAACGTTGGCTTGTCCGCTAACTACGGTTTCGACTGGAAAACTCAAGACGGTGCTGATCTTAACGACTTCTACCGTGCAGACCTTAACTACAAATTCTAATTTGATAGTTAACCATATAAAAGGGACTCCTTCGGGAGTCTCTTTTTTTATGGTTAATATATAAAATTCTATAACAAATTGATATAGAATGCCTTTTATTATGCAATTTTGATAATTATAGATCGATTTATATACAAATTATACTTATCTTAAATTTGATCATTTATTAGCTTTATTACTGGGAGGTGTAAAATATTTTTGATAGAGGATTACTGTATATTTCTATCTATATAAGTATTATAAATGGTATAATAAAGAGTATTAGATTTTCTTGTGAAGGAGGTAAGAATGAATCCTTCTTTTTCTCATATAAAAATGGTAGCCATCGATTGTGATGAGACGTTAGTTCGAAGTGATAATACAGTTTCTGCGTATACAGTTGATGTATTGCATCGCTTGCAGCAGAAGGGAATTGGTATAACAATTGCAACTGGACGCATGTATCAAACGGCAAAACCAATTGGATTAGCATTACAACTTGGTAATGTTCCTATGATACTGTTCTCTGGTGGTTTAATCCAGGAGTTAGAAACGGGATATAAGCTATTTGAACAAACTGTTCCTATAGATGTCGTATATCGTGTTTTTCAACTCGGTCAACAATATAGTTGGCATATACAATCGTACGTAGATGATCATTTACTGTGTCATCATAAAAATTGGCAATCCGATCATTATGAACAGCAAACAGGGGCTGTAGCTGAGTTTTTAGGTGATACAATTTATACACTTTCTTCAGAACCCAATAAGCTCATTGCTATCGATACAGAAGAAGGAATCGATAGAATTATTGATATCTTGACCCCATTAGTTGGTAATCGTGTTACATTAGTGCGTAGTCAACGAGATTTCCTCGAAATCACTGCACCGAATGTATCAAAAGGGCGTGCATTAGCTCAATTAGCTCTAGATAATAATCTTAGTCTTGAAAATATAGTTTCCTTTGGAAATGCAGAGAACGATATTTCTATGTTAAGTGAAACGGGATATTCGGTAGCTGTTTCAAATGCAACAGAACATGTAAAATCTGTGGCTAATGAAGTATGTGGTCATCATAATGAAGATGGTGTGGCTCACTGGATTGAGAAGAATCTTTTATAATGGAGTAAAACTATGGAAGCATTTCGTTTATTAATTGTTACAGGCATGTCTGGTGCCGGCAAAACTCAGGTTCTACAAGCATTAGAGGATATGGGCTATCTATGTATTGATAATATTCCTCCTGTACTTATTCCTAAGCTAAGTGAAATTTGTCGACAAGGTGGAGAACGTACAAACCGTGTAGCTTTAGTTGTAGATATTCGCGGTGGTGAATTCTTTGAAGCCCTTTCATCATCTCTTGAAACATTAAGAGAAATGAAGGTAGATTATGAAATTGTCTTTATGGATGCTACAGATGAGACGTTAATTAGAAGATATAAAGAAACTCGTCGCAGCCATCCACTGGCTCCAGATGGGATGATCACTACAGGTTTGAAAGAAGAACGTCAGATATTAAATTCTGTACGACATAAAGCAGACTTCATTATTGATACAACGAATATGAAAACTGCGAGCCTTAAAGAGTATTTAAAAACACGATTTACTCAAGTTGATGAAGGCCATGGCATGTCTATTACAGTTGTAAGCTTTGGCTTTAAATATGGATTACCATTGGATGCGGATATGGTTTGGGATGTTCGATTCTTACCAAATCCATTCTACATTCCAGATTTCCGTCATAAAACAGGTCGTGTGAAAGCTGTAAATGAATATATTCATTCCTTTGAAGTTACAGAGGAATTTAAAAAGCGTTATTTTGATACTATTGATTTTCTTGTGCCCAATTATGAACAAGAAGGGAAGTCTCAATTTATCGTTGCTGTAGGCTGTACAGGTGGCATGCATCGATCTGTGGCTATGGCAGAAGCATTATATTCTCATCTATTAGAAAACGGCTATCGCGTTTCTGTAGAACATCGAGATATGATGAAAAATAATGTAGAAGAAGATTATAATCCTCATGAAATTAAAACATTTGGTAACTAGATAGGGGTTCATATGTTGCGAAAAAGATGGTTTCGGTGGCTTATTCCGGGCCTAAATATAAAACGTTGGCTTGCCCTATTTAGTTGTGGTGTAGGTCTTTTAATCATAGGCATTTCGTTGATATTTAATTATCAATGGCTTGCCGTTCTTGAAGATATTGTATTAGCCTTTTCTTATAATATGACGGGCTTTTACAATTATAATGTGCTCATTGCTGTAGGCGCTGTTGTACTATCGATTGGCGCTGTGTTAATGTTAATCGGTACGAGTAAGGTTATTAAAACGATTATTCGTGCTGTATTACCTAATCCTGATAGTAAGGTGTCAGATATTATTTTCCAAAATATACGCCTCGATAAAGGTCCTAAGATCGTTGTTATCGGCGGTGGTACAGGGCTATCAAATTTATTACGGGGATTAAAAATACACACCTCTAATTTGTCTGCTATTGTAACCGTAGCTGACGATGGTGGTTCATCGGGGCGCTTGCGTGAAGATTTTAAAATGATTGCTCCTGGCGATTTGAGAAACTGCTTGATTGCATTAGCTGAACAAGAAGGGGTTATGGAAAATCTTTTCCGTTATCGCTTTGAAGGAGAAAATGAGCTGTCTGGACATAGTTTTGGTAATCTCTTTATCACAGCACTTGCTCAAGTATATGATGGCGATGTGGAGGAAGCGCTTGAAGCCGCTAGTAAATTGTTGCGTGTACGAGGCCGTGTAATTCCGTCGTCTACTGAGTTCATTAAATTAGTAGCGGAGATGACCGATGGTACTATCGTAGAAGGTGAAAGTAATATTCCTAATTCTGGTAAACGCATTCGCCATATGTATAGTGAGCCAGCACAGCCAAAACCAGAAGGTGCTGCGTTACGTGCTATCGATGAAGCAGATGTTATCATCTTTGGACCAGGTAGCTTATATACAAGTATCATTCCGAATTTGTTAACTGATAAAATTGCATCTCATGTACGCGCTAGCAAGGCAAATAAAATTTACATTGCTAATGTTATGACTCAACCTGGTGAAACTACAGGTTATACCTTAAGTGATCATGTGGAGGCTCTCATTGCACATGGTGGTGAAGGCATTGTAGATACTGTACTTGCTAACGATGGACCGTTACCAATTCAAATGGTAGAACAATATAGTGCTGTAGGTTCAGAGCCTGTAGTATTAGATACTAAGAAGCTACAAGCTAAAGGAATACGTACGATTCGGGCTACATTGATAAGTCCTAAAAAGCCGGCTGTTCATGATCCTGAACGGTTAGGTAAAGTAATTATGGATATTGTGCATGCTATGCAATCAGATACTGAACCACATATCCTAGAGTATTATCTCCAACGAGATGATCATTAATGAGAAGGGATACCTATGTCATTTGCTGAAGATGTAAAAAATGAATTATGCCAATATGAATCCTCTAGTGATGCAGATTTGGCCATGAAAATTGAAGCGTCTTGCTTATTGCGCATGGGTGGATCTATCATTCTGGGGATGAAGGGTGCTGTTGGTATTAGATTGGCTACTGCAAATAATGCAGTAGCTCGTCGCTTGTTAGGCATATTAAAAAAACAATATGAATTACCTACCAATGTATTAGTACGACAAGGGCTAAACTTGCGAAAGAAAAATATGTATACTTTATCTGTAGAGCCATCTATAGAAGGGCGACAGGCGTTAGAAGATCTTGCTTTATGGCCTGTAACTGAACAAATTCCTCGTAGTTGGCTTAAATCTATGGAGGCACGACGTGCTTTTTTACGGGGTGCCTTTTTAGGCGGGGGCTCTGTTAATAAGCCACAAAGTGACTATCATCTCGAGTTTATGACGGGGAATGAGAATTTTGCAAAGGAAATTATACATGTATTGCGGTTATTTCATATTCATGCAGGTTTGACTGAGCGTAAGGAAGAGTATGTAGTATATCTTAAAGAAGGGGACGCTGTAACGAATTGCTTGCAAATTATGGGTGCTCAATCAGCACTGATGGAATTTGAAAACGTGCGCATAATGAAAACTGTGCGAAATCAAATTAATCGACAAGTAAACTGTGAGACTGCAAATTTGCAAAAGGTTGTAGATGCTGCAGTACGCCAGGTGAAGGCTATTCGAATTATCGATAGAGAAATTGGTATTGATGAATTGCCTGAAAAGTTGCGGATTGTAGCAAGATTGAGATGGGACAATCCAGAAGCGAGTCTGAAAGAACTTGAAGAATTGATGGATGGCGAATTATCTAAGTCGGGTATTGGACATCGTTTAAAGAAAATCGAAGCATTAGCACTTACGTATGACCCTATGGGGCTTGAAGAAATATAGAGGTATTAATATATGTTTTCTTATAAATCAAAATATTGTGTAGCCGCAGCGATGGCCGCCATGGCTGCTCTTACAGGCCATGTAGAGGCTCGTGATATAGATTTACAATCAATTGGATATTTTCAGTTTTCTCCGTTGCCACCAAGTTTGGTGTCTCAAACGGATACATTGCTACTATCAGATAGCCCTGAATATGTAGGACCAGTAGGTGGTACACTTAGTGCAGGTACAATTAATGGAAATGGTCGTATCTATTTTTACCATGTAAATGAAATGGATCAGCCCCATAAGATTGCTATCGTATTGGAGAATCAATCGGCGTATCCCAATACTGTTCATGTGATGAGACAGTTGAAATCTGTGGCCACACCAGATTATTTCGCTGCTGGTCGTGATTTATCCCGGAAGGACTTAGAGCATCCTTTAGATGAAAGTCCCAATGCGAGACCTTTATATTCGCTAAGTATTCCGCCACAAGGGCGCCAATTAATCTTTAGTGATTTGGAAAATACACCAGTATATCGAGATGCATTATTTACCGGTATCGTAGATATTAAAACAGAGGCACCAATCTTTGCTCGTGTTATGATGTTGCCTATGGGGATGGATGCTGTAGATGCATCTCATTGGGCGAAAAATTTGCCTATTGATGAAATTCAGTTGCGTGGTACCTATACTGGGTCTAAGCGTAATATGGAGGTTACCACACCATTTGATACGACATTAGGTGGTGCTTTTGTAGAAATCGGTAATGACCGTGAAGATATGTTTATCAACGGTGTAGACGAAATGCAAAATAAAGCATTTGTTCGTGACCGTGGTAACTATGGTGTTTCATATACTTTAAAAATTCCTACAAAAGGTAATGAACCATTTAGATTGTATTTTAACCCTCTTGGTGGTCCCTATTCTGGTTCCTTTACGGTGAAAGCATTACACCAACAAGGTGCGCGTCGCGGTCAAACAGATACACGAACCTATCATATTGGCGGTGCTGATGGTATCTCTGCACTTGGGGATGGAACTATTTTAGATAGTCGCATCATGGGTAACTATAATGCAGGGGATTTATTAACCTTGAATTTTATGCCTGCTGGGGCATCTAATTTGCCGATTCGATTCTTATTGATTCCTGAATCTCTTGCAAATCCACAAAAACATCAGACTATTGCGGTCAATGTACCAAAAGATGTAACTGACTCTTTAGGGCATCCAACTCAAAGTGGCACACAAATCCCTGTAGGTCCTATAAACGGTAAAGATACAAATAAGGGCACTGTAGATAGTTCCAAATCGACTATGACTCCTGCTAAACAGGCAGAAACAATTGCTCATGAAGAAACAAAAAAATTGAGTGATAAAGCTGCGGCAGATGCTAAAAAAGAGGCACAACTCAAAAAAGCAAAAGATGCAGAAGAAGCATTAGCGCGTAAGAAGGCTGAAGAAGCTCGTATAGCAGCAGAAAAGGCCGAATTGGCGCGTAAAGCAGCAGAAGCAAAACATGCTGAAGTGGAGCGCAAACTAGCAGAGAAAGCTGAGGCGGATCGCAAAGCTGCTGAATTGAAGGCGGCTCAAGAAGCACAAGCTGCAAAAGAAAAAGCTGCATTAGAAGCTAAAAAAGCTGAAGAAATGCGTCAAGCAGAAGAAACTAAACGACTAGAAGCTGAAAGAAAAGCTGAGCTTGATCGAAAAGTAGCTGAAGCACGTAAGGCTGAAGAAGAACGTAAAGCAGAAATGGCGCGTATTGAAGCAGCACGAAAGGCAGAAGAAGCTAGACAAGCCGCTGAAGCTAAGGCACGTTTTGAAGCACAACGGGCAGCAGAAAAGGCAGCGTTAGAGGCAAAAAAAGCTGAAGAAGAACGCTTAGCAGCTGAAGCGAAAGCGCGTTTAGAAGCACAGCGAAAAGCAGAACAAGAAGCATTAGAGGCACGCCGCGCAGAAGAAGCACGTAAAGCTGCAGAGGCGAAAGCGGCATTAGAAGCACAACGTGCAGCTGAACAGGCTGCGTTAGAAGCGAAACGTCAAGAAGATGCTCGTAAAGCGGCCGAAGCAAAAGCAGCATTAGAAGCACAACGTATTGAAGCTGCAAGAAAAGCTGAAGAAGCACGTCGTGCAGAAGAAGCAAGAAAGGCTGAGGAGGCAAGAATCGAAGCGGCCCGTAAAGCAGAGGAAGCTCGTGTTGCAGCAGAGGCTAAACGTGCAGAAGAAGCGCGTAAGGCTGAAGAGGCAAGAATTGAAGCTGCCCGTAAAGCTGAAAAAGCTCGCGTTGCTGCTGAAGCAAAACGTCAGGAAGAATTGCGTAAAGCAGAGGAAGCTCGAATTGCAGCAGAAGCAAAACGTGCAGAAGAGGTTCGTAGAGCAGAGGAAGCACGCCGTATAGAAGAGGCTAGACGAACAGAAGAAGCGCGAAAAGCCGAAGAAGTACGTATAGCTGCTGAGGCACGTAAAGCAGAGCAAGTTAGATTGGCTGCAGAACGTGCAGAGGCTGAACGCCAAGCGGCAGAGGCAAAACGCATTGCTGAAGAACGTTACCAAGCTCACTTAGAAGCGGAACGTAAGGCGGAAGAAGCACGTCAGCAAGCTCTTGCGCAAGCCGAAGTTGAACGTAAAGCAAAAGAGCGAGCTGAAGCGATTCAACGTGTCAAAGAACAGCAAGAAAATGCTCGTCGTCGCGCAGAACTTGCACGTCAACAAATTGAGGCAGAACGTAAGGCAGCACAAGCTGCTAAAACAGGACCTTCCTTCGGCGAACTTGATGATGTACATGAGGATACACCAAGTGTAACTATTCCAAATGCTGTATCTATTGATGAGTTGACTAAACCTAGACCGACTGCATCTCAAAATACACGTCGTCGTGACCAACGGCAACCACAACAAAATCAACAATATGCACAGCAAAATCCAATGACTGATGGTCAACAAAGTCAAGCTCCTTATAGTTCACAGCAAGGTCAACAAAATGATGATCAAAATCCACCAAAATTATATCCTATGGGTCAGTAATATTAGCTTATAATAATGAAAATTATTTGTATCTAATTATAGATTGATTATAAGGAAACAATTGGTGAAGTATAGAGAGGACAAGCCACTTTTGAGGGTTTGTCCTCTTTTTAAAATACTTATGAACTTTTGCTTTCACATTGACTTTCAAGGGCAGATTCAGTACAATAAATAAAGAAAATGCATCCATGGTACGAGAGACCATTGCATATTACAAAACCTTTTAATTTAGTCCAGAGAGGCTGAGAAAGGAATATAGTTGAAGCGCCCCATAAGGGCTTCTTTGTGCAAACTATTTGACCTTTTGCCCTGGGCAAAAGGTCTTTTTTGTTACGTGAGTTAGGAGGAAATCATGGGACAAGTTAGCCTAAAAGGCAAACATTTATTAGGTTTGCAAAATGTGTCACCTGAAGAAATCAAATTGATTTTAAATGTGGCAAAAAAAATGAAGAAAATCGTTCTTTCTGATGATAAGAAGGTTCCACTTTTAAAGGGGAAATCAATTGTTAACCTCTTTATGGAGCCAAGTACTCGTACCCGTAGCTCCTTTGAATTGGCCGGCAAATATTTAGGGGCTGACGTTATTAATCTTTCTCCTAGTGGTTCTTCCATGGGTAAAGGTGAAAGCTTCCGTGATACTTTGCTAACATTATCCTATATGGGCACAGATGCTATCGTAATGCGTCATAGTGCAGAAGGGGCTCCTCTATATGCGACTAAAGCAGTAGATCCTATCATCATCAATGCTGGTGACGGCGCTCATGAACATCCAACACAAGCATTATTAGATATGTACTCCATTTTAGAGAAAAAAGAATCTATTGAAGGTCTAAAAGTTGTTATTCTAGGCGATATTATGCATAGCCGTGTAGCAAGATCTAATATTTATGGCCTTACAAAAATGGGTGCTAAAGTACATTTGGCTGGTCCTCGTACAATGGTATATCCAGAGCTCGAAAAATTAGGTGTTACCGTACACCACGATATTCGTGAAGCAGTGGCTGATGCAGATGTGGTTAACGTACTTCGCATTCAATTAGAACGTATTCATTCTGCGTTGTATCCTACAAATAGAGAATATGCACGTATCTTTGGTATTAACAATGATGTATTGAAATTGGCTAAAGATGATGTGATGGTAATGCATCCAGGTCCTATGAACCGTGGCCTTGAAATTGCACCAGATGTAGCATATTCTGATCAATCCGTAATTCAAGAACAGGTACGTAATGGCGTAGCTGTACGTATGGCTGTATTGTACTTAACTATTATCGGAGGTGACGGTAGTGAGCTTGCTTATTAAAAATGGTACGGTAGTTAATCCGGCAAAAAAACAAAACGAAGTAGCAGACGTTCTCGTAAAAGATGGTAAAATTGCAGCCATCGGTCAAAACTTAAGTGCTGAAGGTGCTGAAGTATATGATGCAACAGGTCTTATCGTAGCACCTGGTCTTATCGATATTCACACACATTTGCGTGAACCAGGCCAAGAAGCTAAAGAAGATTTCCACTCTGGTACACAAGCGGCTGCTGCTGGTGGTTTCACACGTGTAGTCACTATGGCTAATACAAACCCAGTTGTAGATAATGCTGCACTTGTAAGAGGTTTACAAAAACAGGCTGAACTCACTGGCGTTGTGAAAGTAGAATTTATTGGTGCTGTATCCAAAGGTCTTGAAGGTAAGGAACTTGCTGAAATGGGCGATATGGCTGAAGCTGGTGTAGTAGCATTTTCCGATGATGGCCATTATGTAGAAAATGCTGCATTTATGCGTCGTGCCTTAGAATACTCCTCCATGTTTAATAAAATGGTTATCGACCATGCAGAAGATATTACATTGACTAAAAATGGTCATATGCATGAAGGTATCGTTTCCTATGAACTAGGTGTTATTGGTCGTCCTGCAGTAGCTGAAGATTTAGCGGTTGCTCGTGATATTTTGTTATCTGAAATGACAGGCGGTCACATTCATATTGCACACGTAAGTAGTAAAAATACAGTGGACATGGTTCGTCGCGCAAAAGCAAAAGGTCTTAATGTAACATGTGAAGTTACAAGCCAACATTTATCTTTCACAGATGAATATTTACGCGAATACAATCCAGCGTTTAAAATGGCTCCTCCAATTCGCTCCGAAGATCATCGTCAAGCATTATTAGAAGGCTTGAAAGATGGCACAATCGATGCAATTATTACAGACCATGCACCGCATGCATATGAAGAAAAAGACCATGAGTTCTGCTGTGCTCCTAATGGTTTCAGTGGTCTCGAAACATCTTTAGCAGCGGTTATTACCAATGCGTATGGTCCAGATAAACTCAGCATTGACCAAGTTGTGTACTATATGAGTACACGTCCAGCTGAATTAATGCGTCTTGATGCAGGTGTTCTTGAAGTTGGTAAACCAGCAGATATTACTGTATTCTCTACAACTGAAGAATGGACAGTAGATCGAAATAAATTCTATACAAAAGGCAAAGTCAGCCCATTTGATGGTATGACTGTTACAGGTAAGGCCAAACTCACAGTAGTTGATGGCAAAGTAGTTATGAAGGAGGGCGTAGTCTTATAATGAAAGGCAAGTTAGTTCTTGAAGATGG
>ERZ1106969.2137-NODE-2137-length-10920-cov-3.705384_pt1 | contig 10920 bp, 13 predicted proteins | sample MGYA00403685_ERZ1106969 | MGnify/ENA primary metagenome ERZ1106969 (study PRJEB35170, sample SAMEA104062416) | human gut metagenome | biome: human gut; feature: human-associated habitat; material: faeces | place: Denmark | collected 2012-05-18 ... | reverse complement strand
TGTTCGGCGGCGTATGCCCTTATGATATCGGCCTGACGGAGGCTGTCTGTCACCCTCTGTCTGGAAAACGGCCTCTCTGTCGTAAAGCAGCCGAAGATGAAAAGCCAGGGGAAATATAAGAACTATGGGGAATGGGCCAAGGGCCGGGAAAGGCCGCTTACCTTCCAGCAGAAGCTGTGCGCCGCCATTGACGCGGCTCTTGAAAAACAGCCCTCCGGCCTTGCCGCCTTCCTCTCACTTATGGAGCAGTCCGGCTATGAGGTGAAACAGCAGCGGGGCGCAATCAGTTTCCGGGCTCCCGGCCAGGAACGGTTTACCCGTCTGCGTTCCTCCACGCTGGGGAAGGGCTACGGCCAGAAGGATATAGAGGCGGCGCTGTCTGGCTCCCGAACAGGCACGGGCCATCACAGCCATAGGGTCAACCTGATTATCGACATTCAATCTAAGCTCCAAGGGAAGGGGTCGGGGTATGAGCGGTGGGCCAAGGTTTTCAATCTGAAACAGATGGCCGCCGCCCTGGCCTTTTTGCAGGAAAATAATTTGATGGAGTATGAACAGCTGGAAAAGAAAGCGGCAGAAACCACGGAGCATTTCCACACGCTGTCCGGCCAGATCAAGAGTACCGAGGCCGCACTCCAGACCAACAAGGAATTGAAGGCTGCCACGGTGCAGTATGCCAGGACCCGGCCAGTGTTCCAGGAATACAAGGTCCGAAAATACAGCCGCAGATTCCTTGCGGAGCATGAGGCCGACATTGAGCTTTACCGGGCGGCCTGCGCCGACTTCAAACGGATACTGGACGGGGCAAAGCCCCCTAAAATGGACGAGCTCAAAGAGGAAAGCCGGGAGCTTGTGGAGAAGAAAAAGAAGCTCTATGCCGAGTACCGAAAAGTGAAGGAAGAAATGCGGGAAGTCACGGCGGCGAAGGCAAACATTGATTATCTGCTGGGCTATGCGGAGCCGGGCAGGAAGAAGGAACAGGAGCGTTAGGAGGTGTGAAAATAAGGAGCAAAGCGACGCTGACATTTCGGGCCAAGTTGGCCCGAAGCCGGGTTTGGGGAGGCTCCCCAACAAGCAGATTTTTGCGTTCTGGCCGGAAGGCCGGAACGTCAAAAATAGCAACTGTGGCTACAGTTGCCCTGCTTGCCATTTAGCGGAACCTTCGATAAACGCCGCAAAAACGGAGGCCCCTACTCGGAAACCTCCGTTTCTCTGGCTTTCTTCAAGCCTTCGGCTGTCGCTCTCATTACAATGAGCTCTTTCTCGTTCATGGCATTAAGCAACACATCAATCTGCTTGCGGCAACTACTTTCTCCCTGACCGCTATCCGTATGAATAAATTGGTCTACCGGAATGTCAAACATGGTGACAAGTTTAACAAAAACTCCAAAACTGGGGTACTGACCCTTGTTCTCAATATTCATAATGGTTCGGGCTCCACGCCCCACAAGCTCCGAAACATATTCCTGCGTCCAGCCTCGTTCTTCTCGTGCCTGCCGAATTGCCTGACCTAGCCCATGAAAATCAAATCTTCTTTCATAATCTTCCATATACTATCACCCTATGTCATTTTATATTTCCGGTGATAGTATGTGAATGTAATTAAACTTCATGTATTATTCTATTTAATTTCACAAAAGAACGCCGTCTTGCATAAACGCAAAGCGGCGTTTTTAATTTTATAATATTAGTCCAATACCAATACTTCCAAAACTGATAAGCATGAAGCAAGAACCTATAAGAGATAATAAATCAATATCAGGATTTATCATAAACAGCATTCCGATTATTAATGTTACTCCCTGCCACATGGAAACAGCACCAGAGAGAATTAATCCGATTGATAGTATAATAAATCCAATTGGTAGAAGGACTAAAAAATGGACTACCCAAATAAAACCTTTATTGTCTAGCAATGTTTGTAATCCGGGTAATAACTGGTTATATTCTTCATCTTCCAACGTATCAAATGCAGATGGAACTAGGCATAACGCACCCTTATCTGCGGCTAAAGCTACCGAACCTATAATCGCTAATGTCCCCCCTGATAAAGCAAATATCCTGTATTGTTCTCCGATTATTTCCATAAAGTTCAAAGCTATATTGATTGCCGGAAGCGAACTTGCCAATACCAGCAAATGGAGCAAATGAAGTTTTTTATTGTGCCGTATTTCGGATGCCCAGCTAACGGCCGTTTTTGTTGGTTTCAAATTCAAAAGATTAGGATGCGAAGCAAATGAAAAGATGTAGATTAACGGTAATACCATTAAGCAAAATACATAAGTTACAATTTGGATGGTTGATAATAAGTTGTTCATATAAAGTCTCCTTTACAATTTATTGAATGAATTCATTCAAATTATATAATAGTTGACCTGCTCTGTCAAGCATGTCATTTTACTATTGTGCTTGACAATTTATGAGAAATGAGAGATAATGAATTCATTCATTATGATCAGTGGGGTAGTGAAATGCCAAGAATATCAAAAGCTCCTGAAGAACGGAAACAAGAAATTGTGGAAGTTGCATTAGAATTATTTTCAGAAAAAGGATATGAAAATACCACGATTCAAGATATAGCAGACAGAATGAAGGTGGCAACTGGATTGTGCTATAGATATTTTAAATCCAAGCAAGAAATTTTTGCCGCTACTTCCGATTACTATGCCAAACAGATAGTAGAAGAACTTCACAAAAATTTACCGAAGGAATCCAGTACCATTGAGAAATTTAATTTTATTATTAAGGCTCTTTTTGAATATGCGATAAAGCATAACGAGTTTGAAGCCAGCTACCAAAAAGAGCCTGAAATAAGTGCCCGGCGTGTAGATCACTTAGCAGAGCAGATTATTTTAAAAATGACTCCCGTTGTTAATGAGGGAATTGATGAAGGTATTTTTCATTGCGCTGATGTTACAAATACTTTAAAATTTTTGACTTTTGGAATCGTCCATATGATTCATTACAAAATGCCAGTTCAGAATCCTCGGAACCATATTGTATCATTTATACCCTTGATAAAAGAAATGTGTTGTTGTGGATTAAAGGTAACTTGTCCTGAAAAAGTAGGGATTGATTGGGATGATTTTTAGATATTGTTTAGGGGCATAATATGCCCCCAAACAAATTTTTTTAGAGAATAGATGAATGAGTTCATTCATAAATTGGAGGAAAATTGTATGAAAGAAATATTAAATATCTTTTTTGCTTGGCTAGTATCAATATGTATATTAGGGCTATCAATCATTTATCCTTTACGTTTATACTGTCAAAAGAAAAAACTGAACACCAATTCTTTTATTTGTCGTATAAATAGATTTTTTAGAAGGATACATAAGTCTCTGGGTATAGCTGTAATCTTTATAACATTATTACATTGTCGCTTTTCGTCACAGCATTTTGGATTGAATACAGGAACAATCTGTTTTTGGATTTTGCTATTGATACTATGTACTTATTTATTTAGAAAGAATTTGAAACGTAAATGGATTTTATTACACAGAGAGTTGACAGCTCTACTGTGGTTACTAATAATTCTGCATACTATCTTTACTCGTTACTTTAACATTTAGGAAAAAAATTACGAAAGCTGCCAAACGGAAATAAAAAAAACCGTTATCGCGGCGGCAGAGTATCCTTGCGCCAAAATAGAAATACTGTGAGCCTAATGGCGGTTTTGAAATAGCAAAATTCAAACCGCCATTTTCTTTTTAAAATTGGATTATGAAGGTTGTATTAAAGTCGGCCTTTTTTAAACATGGTGGTTTCCGGGGAGGTAGCACCATGTTTATTTTTGTCTTTTATGGTTTCTGTGAGTTATACCGGTTAAAAAAAGTTTAACTCCTCCTGCTGGATATTTCGGTTTTGAATATGAAATTTCACTACATTTAAAATCCTTTTTTATTTCATGCGTCCGAATGGCTTTATGCTGTCCGGGCGCATTTCTGTTTCTATGGAACAGCTTCGGGCCAACCTGGCCCGAAGCCCGGCCCCGGTGCCGTTCCCCACCGCCTCTGTTTCGGTAACTCATTCACCAAACACCGAAACGGAGGTAAACATGGCTATCATCAATCTTCGGGATTTTTACCCGTACTATACAATGGATTCTTTCATCGAAGTGCCTGACGAGGTAGCGGAGGCAATGGCAGAGTTTGACCGCAAGGAGGCGGCCTACCGTCTGCGTACATACCGCCACAAAGCCTACTATTCCCTTGACCGGGAGGACGGCATTGAGCACTCGGCCTTGTTCGTTGCTCTTTCTCCGTGTGAGATTTACGAGCGCAAAGTCACCATGCAGGAACTCTATGCAGCCATTTCCAGCCTGCCCTACAAACAGGCCAAACGTATCTATGCCCATTTTGTCCTCGGCATGAGCAAGACCGACATTGCCAGAGCCGAAGGCGTGGACGAAAAAGTGGTGCGCCTGGCAATCGAACGCGGCCTTCGGAACATGGAAAAATTTTTAAAAAATAATTTCTAAGGTGTACCGAAAAAGCCTGAAAAATGAAATGGTATATGAAAGGCGGAGGCGCCCCGGGACAAGCTGGCCCGAAGCGCGGACGGACCTTTCCGGCAGATTGAAAACTGAATAAAAAGATACCCGGATACGAAGGGTGGATGTGCCAGGCGACAGGCCCGCCGTGACTTCCGTTTCCATTGTGGCTTTCACTTTGGGGGCGGGAATAGCGATAAAGCCCATGCCGCAGGTGGGGCCGTGGCTGGCCTCGCCGGATAAGGCGCACCCCCGGATACTTGCGTTCAGTCATAGTCCGAGCGTTGAAGCGGCCTTGCAAGCCGTGAGCCGTCGCAGGCAATGAGGACGCCTTGCCATAAGAATGGGGAGAGTTGAGACACTATGGGGTGGATAGGCCTACACCCGTCCGGGGAATCTGTTTTACAAAACCAATCAGGGAGCCGTCCGCTCTCACTGTCTTGTGACAGGCCAACTAAAACGGTGCGGCTCCCTGAACTTTTATGAAAGGAAGTGCAGGTTATGGCAAAATCTTTGCAGGAAATTCAGGACATGCTGACAGACAAATGGAGCAACAACGCCTGCCGTGGATATATTATCAAGGCGATGGAAAGCTGCGGCTATAAGTCAAAGGACATCCGGAAGGTTCTTATGGAACTGTACGAAGTGTTTGACTTCTGCTCCGTGGAGGAAGCGGCGGCCTATTATGAACACTGGCAGTCCTGACCCCGGGCCAAGCTGGCCCGAAGCATGGAGAAAGACGAAGGGGCAGCGCTCTTTGCCGGGCGCTGCCTTTTCGTGTTTCCCCATAGGACAAGAGGGAAATGGCCGGATTCAACCCTGATTTGGAAAGGAGGCCCAGATGGTGCAGTCCGTAACCTACCAGAGAGAAACGAGAACCGTCCCCTTCCAGGGAAAGAACATTGTGCTGGAAAGCCTTACCCCGGTGCTTTCCCCAAAAGAGAAGGAGAAACGGAAAAAAGAGATTGAGCGCTGTCTGTATGACGTGTTCAGCAAGTACCGCCAGGATCGGCGCTGACCCCCGGCAACATTGCCCTCCGGGGCTATCAATGGTATAATATACTTGTAAGGTTGGTAGCTCCATTCCCATAGGAAAGGAGCCCAATATGAACATTAGAGAAGATTATATTTACGCAAGACAGTCCGTTGACCGCAAGGACAGTATCAGTATTGAGAGCCAGATTGACTTCTGCAAGTATGAGCTGAAAGGCGGCAGCTGTAAGATTTTCAAGGACAAGGGCTATTCGGGGAAGAACACCGACCGGCCCGAGTTCCAGAAACTCCTTGACGAGATCCGCAAAGGGAAGGTGCGGCGGGTAATCGTCTACAAGCTGGACCGTATCAGCCGCTCTATTCTGGATTTTGCGAACATGATGGAGCTGTTCCAGGAGTATGACGTGGAATTTGTTTCCTCCACGGAAAAGTTTGACACTTCCACCCCAATGGGGCGGGCCATGCTGAATATCTGCATTGTGTTCGCCCAGCTGGAACGGGAGACCATCCAGAAGCGCGTCACGGACGCCTACTATTCCCGGTGCCTGAAAGGCTTCCACATGAGCGGCCAGGCCCCCTACGGTTTCCGTCTGGAGCCGACCACGGTTGAGGGTATCCGCACAAAAATGATGGTGCCCGACCCGGCAGCCGCCGACCATGTACGCCTGATGTTTGAAATGTACGCCGAGCCCGGGACCTCCTTCGGGGACATCAGCCGGTACTTTGAGGAAAACGACATCAAGGTTCACGGAAAATCGCTGTTCCGTCCCTTCCTCTCCCAGCTGCTCCGCAACCCGGTATATGCACAGGCAGACCTGGAATTATATGAGTTCTTCAAGAGCCAGGGGGCGGCAGTCGTCAATGACGCCGCCGACTTCGCCGGAACAAACGGCTGCTATCTCTACCAGGGGCGGGACGTGAAGGAGGACAAGGACAGGAGCCTGAAAGACCAGATACTTGTTATCGCTCCCCATGAAGGGATTGTCTCCTCTGACACCTGGCTGAAATGCCGGAAAAAGCTCATGGCGAACACCACCTTCCAGAACGGGAGGAAGGCCCGGAATACCTGGCTGGCCGGAAAGGTCAAATGCGGAAAATGCGGTTACGCTTTAAAAGTCACCCGCAACCCTTCCGGTTATGAATACCTCCGGTGCAATAAACGGTCCGACCACAAGGGCTGTCCGGGGTGCGGCACTCTCCGCAAGGCAGAATTTGAACAGTTCATCTTCACGGCTATGGGAGAGAAATTCCGGGATTTCAAACACCTCCGGGGCGGTGAGGAAAAGGCCAACCCGAAATTGACCGCCTATCAAGTGGAGCTGGCACAAGTAGAGGCGGAAATTGAAAAGCTCCTTGATACGCTGACCGGGGCAAACGCTGTCCTGCTTGCCTACGCCAACAAGAAAATCGAGGAACTGGACATGCGCCGCCAGAAAATTGCAAAAGCGATTGCCGACTTATCCGTGGAGACCATTTCCCAGCAGCAGATTGATTTGCTGTCCGGCTATCTGGACGACTGGGAGAATATCAGTTTTGAGGATAAGAGGAAAGCCACGGACGGCCTGATTTCATCAATCAGCGCAACCAGCGAGTATGTAAAAATAGAGTGGAAAATCTGACTTTTCCACTCTGCATATCTGAAACATTTCTTTATATCGTTTGTAGCCCCTTGTACACTGATGTTTCCATGTGGCAATACATAAGAGGATATACTTTGTGTCCGTGTGCTGCTTCGACAAAATCCAAGCTCTCACATTTTGCTGTTAACCTTTTCTCTTTGTTTGCCCTGCTTTGACAGAAACGGATTACTCGTTCCTTAAAGCCAATCCCAACTATCCCGATAATCCCCGTGACTAAAAATACAATCAGAGAAACTTTCCATTCCCCCTGCCGCATAGTTGAGCCAATAATTGTTGAGGAAAGGACAGAGGGAATACGGGCAAACGTGGATATGCCTATAAATTTCCAAACACTCATATCTGTTACGCCGACAATGTAAGTAAGCATATCTTTGGGCGTTCCGGGTATTAAAAACAGAATGAACGTCACCATTGAACATTTCCGGCTGTCTTGCAGCCATTTCCACCCCTGCACTTTTTCCTTGCTGAACAAGCTATAAAGAAGCGGCTTTCCGTACCGTTTGGATAGGGCGAATATAATTGTTGAAGCTATCATACACCCGGACAAGCAGATAAGAAGCCCGCCCACCGTTCCATATAACGCGCCGGAAAAAATCTCTACCGGCTCACCGGGGATAAAGGCAATAACCACTTGTAAAATCTGAATACCCAATACTACAAGGAGGCCCATAACCCTCTTTTTTTCTAATAATGCTTCTATGGCATTCTGAGATTGAGGGTCGGACAGGCGATCAATATAGGGAAATAGTACAACGGTTATTCCTACAATAAGCCCTACAAATAAGATGCAATAAACAATCACTCGCTTACGGGTTTTCTTCTCCATACGCATTATCTCCGTTATCTAAAACAATCCTGTCTACAAATTGTAGCTTTCGGTAATAGTCAAGCTCTATAAAATCTGTTGGTCTGACGTGGGCGGCTTTCTGTTCAAAATAATTCAGCCCTGCAATTTCCAACATGGTATATGTGAATTGTGAACAGAACATAATATTGGGTTTCCGCGAGAATTTGAATACCAATCCAATTAAGTTATAGGCGCTTCCCTCGTTGTTTATTTCCTGTACCTTGTCAAGCATGGTTTTTTTCTGTTGACGGGTCGCCGGAAGTTGATAAAGCATAATTGACGCGCCTGTTTTCTCTGTCAGATGTTCAAGCAGTTCAGGGTTAAGTCCGGGTGGCTTGATTTTTTCGCCGCCGTTATAGCTGATAATCGTCTGCAAATCTCTGTCAAAAGAAAGTGACACATGGTTAAATATCTTGTTGGTAAACAGTCCGATTACTTCACTTGACGCACTTTTTGTCTGTGTAATGACAAGATAAATAAAGCCGTCATTAAAACTTTCAGCAGCTTTTTGAAAATACTCTGCTGTAAGGCTTCCGTTGTTGATGTAAGAAAATGAGCTGTGGCGCGGCAAGTCATGTAAAATTTCCTGCAAATGCTCTTTAGACAATACCTGTCCTGTACTTTTCAGCTTTTCAATTTTAGAAGCTATTTCATTTTTGTTACTCAACAATTCGGAATAGGTCAATGCCGGATATTCACCTAATATGCAAAAGGGAAAACCATTGCGCCTGTAAAAGAATATCTGCTTAATAATAATAGGAATAAAGATAAACAGTATTCCAAGTAATCGGCATAAACAGCCAATTATACCGTTGTCCTCAAATAAATTCCGTAATATAAAGGTATTGAAAAGTATCTGTACTACCATAACAAGTGCATATATAATAATCTGCGCTATTTTTTCCAAAATTGTTGAAGCCGAAAAGATAGCGTAAAAGAGCAGAAACACAAAGGAAAAAATGTATGCAAGGTTATATGCGGTGTAGCCGCCGCCAAAATAAAACGCGATACAGGCTAAAATGACTACACCTAATATCAATATGGGAAAAAGCCGCTGTTTCATTGCGTCACCGTTATATTCCCGTTGTTGGTTTCTGTTTTTACCGTGGCGGTGGGAGTGTTGCCGACAGTTCCACGGGTAGTACGCCCGTCAATGCTGATACTTCCTTGAAATGATGTAGAAACAGAGCCGTTTTTTGTAGTCGCTTCAAACTCAAATTCTAAGTCCTGCGGAAGTGTTAATTCGATACCGCCATTCTTATTGAAAAATGATAGGTCGCCTGTCACTTCTGTATAAGTTACTTTTAGATTGCCGGAATTATTTGACCGATAGCTTCCAGAACCGACAGCGGATTTCACTACAATATCACCACTTGTAGAGGTATAGGTAACAGCTCCGTTAAGCTCCACACAAGTCACTTTACCGCTAGTGGTATCAAGTCTGATTTGTTCGCCTGTTATGTTCCCCAAGTCCAGTTCTCCGCTTGTAGAGGACAGATGAACAATGGAAGCGTTGGCATCGTCTAATTGTACTGTTCCGGCGGTGCTGTCAATACGAAGCGAGTTTAAGTCTAAGGCTAAATCAGACATATCAATGTTGCCGTTAGTTGTTGTAACAGTAAGATTTGCTTGATATTCCTGTGGAAGATATACTTCTATGTACCTAGTAAAATTGCTTTTGAGGAATGGCTTTCCACCCTCGCTAACGTGAATACTTCCGCTGTCTTGCTTCACATCAGCATAATAGCGGCTTTTGTTTTCAGTCATATATTCCTTGATTATTAGCGCGTCATTTTCTGATTGGTAAAAGGTAACGTTTTCTTCATCATAAGAGATAGTTACGTCTGAAATACCGTTTAGATTAAATTGCAGCTCGTTTGCCACTTGTGCAGGAGTAGAGTGTGAGCAGCCCGACAGGGTAAAAAGGCAAGCCGCCATAAGCATACCGTTAATGATTTTTCTTTTCATTTTCATTATGAAAACCTCTCCTTCCTTACTAAATGAATTATTCATTCGTATTGTGGTAAAAAATCAGGGGCAGTTGACTGCCCACTAATTTTTAGGATTTATATGCAGATATAATATTGTCTATGCAGATTTTTTTTGCGAGTTCGGGGGGAATGTCCTGTGTTTCAAAGGACGTGTACCGTATATCCATAGCCCACCATGATAAAATTTCAATAATCAAGGTAGTAGTCAGTTCAAGCTGCTCTAATGGTCGTACCTTGCCGCTTTCAACAAAGGCTGTTAAATATTGTGTCATAGTTTCTAGAAATTTTTTGCGGTACGCTCTGTAATGCTCTGCTAAAAATTTGAAATCAAATTGATTTTTTTCAATGAATAGACAACCAACTGCATATTGAGCAAGAATATCAAAAACGTCGGATACAAGTGTTTCAAGGTCATAATCGGCTGCTTTGTTCACAAGGTGCTTTGCAAAATCACTTCCTATTTTTTCAAATACAGCAATAATATCATTTTCCAAACCGACAAATAAATCATCTGTAATAGGTCTTTCAAAATTTTGATTGATAAATGCCGGGTCTATGGTACATTTTAAGACAAAGTGCATGATTTCCTTTTTCCCGGCAAAATCGAGATAGATTGTACCAACAGATACACCGACAGCTTTTGCAATATGGCTAATCTGTGTTTTAGAATAGCCTTGCTGTAAGAATAAATACGTTGCAGCGTCTGTGATTGACTTTATGCGATCACTCATGTTCCACCCTCCATTTCTTTTGAATGAATTATTCATTTACATAATACCACCATGATATTTTAATGTCAATTACTGTTCAAATAAATTTCCCAGTCGTCGAGTTTGTCTATGTTGTTCCTTGTATCTATTGTGGTGTATTCAATTATTAAATTAAAATAATCTATTTATTTTTATAAGATTTCTAAATAATCCCATTCTAATCCTATTTATATTATATAAGGTTTAT
>ERZ1106969.2132-NODE-2132-length-10944-cov-4.931674_pt1 | contig 10944 bp, 10 predicted proteins | sample MGYA00403685_ERZ1106969 | MGnify/ENA primary metagenome ERZ1106969 (study PRJEB35170, sample SAMEA104062416) | human gut metagenome | biome: human gut; feature: human-associated habitat; material: faeces | place: Denmark | collected 2012-05-18 ... | reverse complement strand
TGGATTTACATTTTCTATCTTTTCAAATATACTAGAATCTAAAATCCCCTTTGTATATCCGATATGTAAATCTTCTTTTCCATTATTATCGCTAAAATGTATTATTTTTATTTTATCAAAAATCTGTTCATAATCACTATTATCTATTAAATCATGTCCTGTATCATAGCAAAAATACACATTATCGTTTTCAATTTTGTCAAATATATATTTAAAATCATAGACAGAGTTTCCTACATTCGAAAAATCACCTTTTTTAGAATATGTATTTTCTATAGATATAATTTTATTTTGTAAATTATTTTTTAATTGCTCATCATTTAAAAACTCTACTGTATTTTGTAAATACCTTTGTCTATTTTTGTCTAATCGAGTGCTCATAATATAACCCAAATGAGCATTATAGTATTTTATATCAAAGTCTAAACTCAAAATTTTATCCATCTCGCATATAAAATCTACCCATGAATTTCTTATAAATTTTATATCTTCACAAGTATTTAATTCCATCGGAAGGTGAATTGATATACTTAAATTCAATTTATTTATCTCGTCTTTATATTTTTTTAAAGATTCTACATCTTCTAAGTTGTCAATTCCCATCTCGATATGGCTTATTTTTTTATTTTTTTTACATATATTTAACGCATCTTCTAAATTAAATTTTAATGCTGAAATTCCTATTTTCATAAACTCACCCTTTCCATAAATTAAAACTTTTTTAATCTTTTATTCTATTTTATCTATTATATCAAAATAATAATATAACCTAAAAAAGAAAATATCCAAAACCACATTAAGTTGGTTTCAGATATCTTCAATTTAACAAATAAATCTATATTTTCTAATTATATCTTTTTAATCTTGAAAGTACTCTTCTTTCTTTTTATTCCAATATATCTTATCCTTCTCTGTTATTTTCCTTAAAATCTTGCAAGGATTACCTACAGCTATTACATTGTCTTCTATATCCTTTGTAACTACTGATGCAGCACCTATAATTACATTGTCCCCTATTTTGACTCCTGGGGTTATAACAGTATTTCCACCTATCCATACATTATTTCCAATTTTTATTTCTTTTCCAAATTCAAGACCTGTAATTCTTACATCTGCATCTATTGGATGACCTGCTGTAAATACAGATACTCTTGGTCCAAACATGACATTATTTCCTATTTCAACTTTACAAACGTCTAATATAATACAATCGTAATTTGCAACAAAATTGTCTCCAATATAGATATTCTTTCCATAATCACATCTAAATGTAGGCTCTATAAATATATTTTCACCAACTTTTCCAAATAAATCTTTTAATAGTTTACTTCTATACTCAATATCTTCTTCAGTGGAATTATTAAACAATCTAGTTAATTTCCTACATCTTTTCAGTTCTTTTTGAAGCTCTGCATCACTTGCATTGTATAATTTCCCCAGTAACATTTTTTCTTTTTCTGTCACAATTCCCTCCATTTCCCATTACAAACAATTATATAAATTATTCATATTTTTTTCTCAATTTTTCTACTTCTTCAATTTCTGGCATAGAACAAATTGCACCTTTTTTTGTAGTTACTATAGATGCTGCTGCACTAGCAAAAGAAATCATATCTTTTATTTTTTCTTCATTTAAATTATCTATATCATTTTCTATTATATAACCTAAACAACTTCCACAAAAAGTATCCCCTGCTCCAGTTGTATCTATAGTATTTGATTGTAAATAAGCTTCTTGTTTTACAACTAAATCCTTATAATATGCTGTACTTCCTTTACTTCCGGCAGTTAATAAAATAATCTTTATGTTGTATTTATTTTTTAATATTTCCACAGCTTCTTCTATATTATCACAATTAGTTAAAAACTTAGCTTCTTCATCTTCTATTTTTAAAATATCGCATACAGAACATCCAAAGTCGATTTGTTCTCTTGCTAAATTTAAATCTTCCCATAATAATGGTCTTAAATTAGGATCAAAAGATATTAATATATTTCGTTTTTTTGCTTCATCTATTGCCCTTTTTGTAGCCATTCTGACTTTTTCATGTGTCATTGATAATGTTCCAAAATGGAATATTTTTGCGTTTTTTATAATTTCAAAATCTACTTCTTCTTCTGTTAGCATCATATCTGCTCCAGGATTTCTATAAAATGAAAAGCTTCTTTCTCCATTTTCATCAATATTTACAAAAGCTAATGTAGTATTAACATGTTCATCAAACATTAAACCCTTAGAATCTATACCTACATCATCGATTGTCTTTTTTAATATTTGGCCAAAAGCATCGTTTCCTACTTTTCCTATAAAAGCAGTTTTTTTATTCATCTTATTTAGCATAGCTAATACATTACAAGGAGCACCTCCTGGATTAGCTTCATAAGTATTATTGCCCTGATTACTTTTACCATCAATGGTAAAATCAATTAATAATTCCCCGAGAGCTACTACATCGTATTTCATATTTATAAGTTCCTTTCCTTACTAGTTAATAGTATATACTTTAAAATCACTTAAATTACTTGCTTCTAATTTACTTTCTAATGGGTTTACAATATGGCTCATTACATATTGTCCATTATTTATATAAACTTCTACTACTCCATAGTCAATATATACTTCTATATAGCAATTATCTTCTAATACTTTAGTTGATGATTTTAAAGCTACATTTTCTTGATTACAAACTTTAGTTCTATCACCAGTTATAGTATTATTTTCAAATGATATTTCATATCCTCCGATATTTATTTTTGAATTATTTTTTAAAGTAGCTTTTATACATATACTGTTTTTTAAATCTACATGGTCTATATCTACTTCTTTTGTAAATAAAGATGATATATTTGGATGAACATTAGTAATAATTTGTCCATTTTTAACTTCTACAACTCTTGGTAAACTCATCATACCTAACCATGTATGATTTTCAAAAGGTTTATTCATTCTTATCCAACCAATTTGAACTCGTCTACCTTCTTTATCTATAAATGACTGTGGAGCATAGTAATCTAATCCTAAATCTACTACTCTAAAGTCATCCTTTTTAAATTTTGTATTACAAGTTTCTTCTTCAAAATCTACAATTCCAAATACTGCATTATTAGTTGGATTTATTCCATCAGTATAATAATTTTCTGGCGAAAGTGTTAATACATATTTTCCATCTACAGAAAATATATCAGGGCACTCCCACATATCTCCTAATCCATGTAATTCAAATGAATTTATATATTCCCATTTCTTCGCATCTTTACTTTTATAATATAATAACTTTCCTGTATATTTTTCATTATCGTCTTTTTTTACCTTAGTTCCAAGAATTATATAGTAATTATCTTTATATTCCCATACTTTAGGATCCCTAGTATGTGTGTAATGACCTAAATCTTTATCTTCAATAGCAGGTATTATCAAAGATTTATCATTGAAATTATCAAAATTAAATCCATCTTTAGATATAATCATAGCTTGTGATGCTTCAAATAAATCATCTTTTGGTACTGTTATATTATCTTCAGGTGTATCTAGATATTTAACAGAAGTATAATATAAATATAAATCTCCATTTACCTCTATTGCACTACCTGAAAAGCACCCATTTCTATCATATAATTTTGTTGGAAATAGCGCTATTGGTTCATAAGTCCAATTTACCATATCATCACTTATAGCATGTCCCCAGTGCATAGTTCCCCATTGAGGTGCATAAGGAAAATGTTGATAAAACATATGATACTTTCCTTTATAGTATATCAATCCATTCGGATCATTAATCCAATTTCTTTTTCCTGTTAGATGTAACTTTGGTTTATTTATTGATTTATTTTTCATTATATTGCTGTCTCACTTTCATTTAAATAGTTAAGTATACTTTCTTCAGTTTCTATATCGAAAAAGTGTAATCTATTTGAGTCTATTACAAATTCAATTTCTTCTCCTATACTTTTTAAATCATATTTAGATGCTCTTGCTATTATTGTTTCCCCTCCTAATGTGAAGTATATATTATTTTCATTTCCCATAACTTCAACATTGCTTACTGTAGCTTTTAATATATCATCTTTTCTAAGTTCCATATTTAAAGAATCAAATTTAATATCTTCTCCTCTAATACCTAAAATCATTTTTCCTGATTTTTGTAATCTATCTCTAATTCCTTTAGTTATATGTATTTTATTTCCATCATTAAATTCTACTACATCATCTTTTACATTTACTTCTATAAAATTCATCTGTGGAGATCCAATAAATCCAGCAACAAATTTATTTACAGGTTCATCATAAAGCTTAATTGGTGAACCTATTTGTTGAATAACTCCATCTTTCATTACTACTATCCTATCTGCCATAGTCATAGCTTCTACTTGATCATGAGTTACATAAATAGTAGTTGCTCCTAATTCTCTATGTAATTTTGTTATTTCATTTCTCATACTTACACGTAATTTTGCATCTAAATTTGATAATGGTTCATCCATTAAAAATACTTTTTGATTACGGACTATAGCTCTTCCAAGTGCAACTCTTTGGCGTTGTCCTCCTGATAGATTTTTAGGTTTTCTCTTTCTATATTCCTCAAGCCCTAAAACATCTATTGCCCAATCTACTTTTTTATTGATTTCTTCTTGTGGAGTTTTTATATTTTTAAGTCCAAAAGCTATATTTTTTTCTACTGTCATATGAGGATATAAAGCATAATTTTGAAAAACCATAGCTATTCCTCTATCTCTTGGTAATAAGTCATTTACAACTTTGTTGTCTATTTCTATTTTTCCTTCTGTAACTTCTTCAAATCCCGCTATCATTCTAAGTGTAGTAGATTTACCGCATCCAGATGGACCTACAAATGCTATAAATTCTCCTTTTTCTATATCTAAATTAAAATCTGTAACTGATTTTTTATTATTTCCTTTATATTGTTTATTTACATTTTTTAAAGATACAAATCTCATATCTTAGCCCTCCTTAGTTCCTGTTGTAGTAACTCCCTCAACAATTTGTTTAGAGAATAATGAATAAATAATTATTACTGGTATTGTTATTAATGAAATTGTAGCTAATACTTGTCCTGTAGTTGTATTATCGTTAGCTGTTATAGAATTTAACCCTATTTGCACTGTTAATAAATCATTAGATGTAAATATTAAAGATGGCCATATAAAGTCGTTCCATACATTTAAAAAAGTAAATACACTAACTGTAGCCACAACTGATTTTGACATTGGAAGTACTATTTTTAAAAAATATTTTAAAGTTCCGCAGTGATCCATTTCAGCAGCTTCTCTAAGCTCATCAGGTAGTTGTACAAATACTTGTCTAAATAAGAATATATTAAATGGGTTGACTATCAGTGGTAAAATATATCCTATTATATTATTTAATAAGCCAGCTTTTGCAATCATCATGTAGTTAATTGTTATTATAGTTTCAGTTGGTACTATCATAAGTAAAGTTATTACTAATACCCAACCTTCTCTAAATGGGAATTTAATTTTAGCAAGTGCATATCCTGCTAAACCATTTACTAAAACACTTAGCACTATAAGTATAGCTGCATAAAAAACTGTATTTGCCATATACTTCATTAAATCTGAATTCTGAATTATAGTTATATAGTTACTAAAGAAGTTTCTATCTAAAGTAGGTGGTATAAATGCTCCAAATGTATTCATATCTTTTATGATTTGAGCATCTCCTTTAAATGAATTTGCTATCATCCATATTATAGGGAATAAGAATAATAATGAAACTCCTATCATAATTACACATACAATTATCTCAATAGTTTTACGTTTGTTACTCTTCATATTCTATTCCTCCTTGTCCTTTGTTATTTTATTTTGTATTATTGTAAGAATTATTACAAATATTGCAAACACTATAGACATAGCAGATGCAGTTCCTATTTCCCAGTTTACTGTACCAGTTTGATATATGTCATATACCAATGTGTATGTAGAATATGAAGGTCCACCACCTGTCATAACCATAGGTTGGACAACCATTTTAAATGCACCAATTGTTATTGTTATAAATACAAAGATTAAAATCGGTTTTAACGCTGGTAAGGTTATATATCTAAATTTAGCCCATGCAGATGCATTGTCTATTTCTGCTGCTTCATACAAACTAGGTGATATTGCTTGTAATCCTCCTAAGAAAATTAGCATTTGATATCCTGCCCCTTGCCATATACTCATAAATGCAATTGAAGGAAGTGCTTGTTTTGCACTATATATGAATGGTTGTGGATCTATTCCTATCCATCCTAAAAGAGTATTTAAAATACCTTCTGCATTGTATATTTGCATCCATAAAGTAGAAACTACAGCTAATGACATTACTACTGGGATAAAAAATGATATTTTAAAATAAGTTTTACAATATGATATTTTATCTATAAACAATGCAAGTCCAAAAGCAAGTCCCATTTGAAAAGGAACTATTATAATTACAAATAAAATTGTATTTCCAAAAGCTTGAACAAATAATCGATCTTTAAATAATGCTACATAATTATCTAATCCAACAAAACTTGTCAAACTTGGATTTAATGCGAAGTAATCCGTAAAACTAAACACAAGTGTTAAAATCATTGGTATGAATAGAAATATTGCCATCAGTACTAATGCTGGTCCAAAAAATGACATACCAAGTATAGAGTTTCTTTTTTCTACTGTATTATTTTTAGCCATTTCATCTATCTATAACGCTTTAATTTTGCGTCTATCCTTTCTACAGAGTATTCAATTGTATCTTTTTTATCTTTATTATTTAAAACTATATCTTCTAGTGATCTTTGATATTGCTCGCTCACTTGAGGATAAACTGGTGTTTTAGGTCTTGGGTGACCATAAGTTATTAATTGTTCTTTTAAAAATGCATATAACCCATCTTTAAATTGAGGTAATCTATCATATGCTTCATATGTAGAAGGCATATTTCCAGTTAATTCGCTTAATATGACACCACTTTCAACGCCACTTAACCATTTAACAGCTTCTGTAGCTGCACTTACATTAGTACAATTAGTACTTACTGCATATGTCCATGAACCCGTTGGTGTATATTTTTCTTGGTTCCAATCATTTCCTACAGGATAAGGTGCAATACCTAGATTAAAATCTGGATAACTAGTTTTCATATTATTTACCAGCCAAGCACCGTCAAATTTAAATGCTGCTCTTTCAAGTTCAAATAAATTCTCTATCTTAGTTTTTGAAAACATCTTATTGTCTAGTAATTTTTTGAAATAATCCACTGTTTCATAAGTCTTTTCTGAATTAAAATATCCATCAACCGTTAATCCATCTTCACTCACAAAATTTCCCCCATTAGACCATATAAAAGGTGCATAGTAGTAAATTGTTGTTTCTCCTGAAGGGAATGTCATATCAATCGGATAATCGTTTTCCGGAATGACATTTTTTATTTTTTCGCATACTTCATAAAATTCATCCCAAGTCCATGGATCATTCATACTAGGAATTTCAACCCCAGCTTTTTCTATTATATCTTTGTTGTAATATAATCCAACGCTTGATTCCATAGCACCTAGTGTATAAAGCTTGTTATTAACTGTTCCTTGTTCTATTATAGAATCTAAATATACAGATTTGTCTTTTTCTGATACACCTTCTAGAGGTTGTATTATATTATTTGCTACATATGCTGAAACGTTTGGTCCATCTACTGTTATAATATCAGGTAAATCTCCTGACATAACACCAGCATTAATTTTATCTGAGTAGCCCCCTCCATTTTCATTACGTGGAATAAACTCTATGTCTAAAAAATATTTTCCATCATATTTTTTATTAAAAAGTTCTACACTTTTTTTGTATGCTTCCCCTTCTGGAGTATTTTCTATTGTATGTATCCACATAGAAATGTACTCCTCATTCTCATCAAAGCCACTAATACTTCCAGTTTCTATTTTCTTTTCACATCCAACCAAACTTATTATAAATGTGAAAATTAATAGAATACTCCCAATTTTTTTTGTCATTTAAATTAATTCCCCCTTAATTTTGTTATGTAATCGATTACATTTTTGATTACATTTTCATAATATCATATTTTTTCCAATTAGGTCAACTATAATTTTTTCTATTTCCAATTGTTTTTTCTTTATTTCCTATAATATTGATAAACACTTATTTATTTGATAAACTTAATATTAATTATTTATTATAAAGAGGTGTTATTTTGAAAAAAAATATTACATATAGCGATATAGCTAAGTATACAAACTTATCTACTGCTACAATTTCTAGATATTTTAATTCTCCAGAAAACCTTACTAAAGAGACAAGTCTATTAATAGAAAATGCCCTAAAAGAATTGAATTATAAAAAAAATAAGGTTGCTAAAATATTTTCTAATGGGAAAACAGAATTTATAGGAATAATTGCACCAAAACTAGAATTACACTTTTATTCATATTTACTAAATTCTATATTAAACACTTATTCTAGATATGGTTATAAATTTTTAGTTTTTACTAGTAATGGAAATATCGATGAAGAAAAAGAGTATATAGATGAGTTATTAGCATATCAAATTGAAGGCTTAATTATGATTAGTTCCTGTATCCCTTCTATACAATTAAAAGATTATAATATACCTATTGTGGGAATCGAAAGGGAATCTAAATATATTTCAAGCGTCGATACAAATAACTACTTGGGTGCATCTTTAGCTACAAACACCCTTATTGAAAATAATTGTGATGTGTTAATACATATAAATAGTCCTATATCAGAGGAAATTCCATCAATCGATAGAATTAAGGCCTTTGAAAATATCTGTTTAGATAAAAATATTGAACATATGGTGTTTTATGAAGTTTTCAATAACGATATAAGCGATACTACAAGTAAATTATTTAATATTTTTAAAAAAATAGAAGCTAAATATAACGGCAAAAAAATCGGGGTATTTTTAAGTAATGATACTTTAGCCAATTATTTTATCAAAATACTTGTAAAAAACAATAAATCTATTCCTGATGATTATGAGGTAATTGGCTTTGATGATTCTCCAGCTGCAATAGAGTCATTTATCCCATTAACTTCAATTAAACAAGATGTTAATAAAATTACCCAAAATACTTTATCTATATTAACAGAGGGAATAAAAATAAATCGTAAAAATAAAAAAGGCTGTCTAAGAGTTAATAAACACGTAGTCATAGACCCTACTATTGTAAAAAGAGAATCAACATTATAATTTTTTATAGTTTATAATTTGAAAATATAAGTTGTTTTTAGCATATAAATATCATTTTCTATTTAATATAAAAGGGATATAATGCAAATCTTACTTGCTTTATATCCCTTTTGTATCTTTAAATTAAGCTAATTGTTCTTCTTTTTCTCCATAGAACATATCTTTATCAAAGTCATTTTCACTATTTGCAATTATAAGTGTACAGATATTGTCACCCATTACATTTACAGTAGTTCTAAACATGTCTATTATTCTTTCAACACCCATTATAAGCCCTATTCCTTCAAGTGGAAGATTTACAGATGTTAAAACCATAGATAACATTATCATTCCGACACCTGGAACACCTGCTGTTCCGATTGATGCTAAAGTCGCTGTTAAAATTATTGTAATCATTTGATTTATACTTAAGTCAATTCCGTATATTTGAGCTATAAATAATGCTGCAACACCTTGCATTATAGCAGTTCCATCCATATTTATAGTTGCTCCCATTGGTATAGTAAATGATCTAGTAGTTTTTCCTACCCCTAATTCTTCAAGTATTTCCATACTTGCTGGTACTGATGCATTACTTGATGCTGTTGAGAATGTTATAGCTGCTACTGATGTAAATTTCTTTAAAAATGGCATTATTTTTTCTTTTGTAAATAATTTAAACATTCCTCCATATACACAAGTTATATGTATTCCCATACCTAATAAAACTACTGCTACATATTTAATAAGTACAAGGATTGCATCTTGTCCTACTGATGAGAATGTATCACAAACTAAAGCAAATACACCGTATGGAGCAAATAACATTATTATTCCTACCATTTTCATGCATATTTCGTTTAAACTTTCAAATATCACTCTAACAGGTTCAGCTTTTTTCCCAACAATACTCATTGCTATCCCTGTAATCATTGCAAAGAATATTATCTGTAACATTTCTCCATCCGCAAATGCTTTTATTGGATTCGATGGAACTATCCCTAATATTATATCTACTAGTGATTTAGATTCACCAATTGATACTTCGCCACTTACCATATGGCTCATATCAAGCCCTGCGCCTGGTTTTAATACACTTCCTAAAAATAAAGCTATTATTATTGCTACTGCTGTTGTAGATAAGTAAAATGCCATTGTCTTTGTACCTATTCTACCTAATTTTTTTATATCTCCCATAGATGATGTCCCACATACTAATGATACAAACACTAGAGGTACAACCATCATTTTAATTGCAGTTGTAAATCCTGTTCCGAATATTTTTAAAATTCCGCCTACAATAATTGTATCTTTTATATAATTATCTGGAACAGATTTTAATATAAGTCCACAGACAAATCCTAAAAACAATCCTAATAAAATTTTTGTCGTCAAGCTAAGTTTCTTTTTCATTTAACCATCTCCCTTTATATAAAAAATATTTTGTCATCTCTTGCCACTTCTTAAGTATACAATAAAAAATATATATTTGCATTATTTTTTTAAGTGTCGACATATTTTTCACTTATATTTTCTTATTTTTTAAAGTTAAATACAATTAAAATTTATTTTTTTAATATTATTTGCTTTTTAGATATATTTTATAAGGACAAGGTGGTTAAATTTGTTAATATGGTGTATTTTACAGAATATTCAGATATAAAATACAAGTATTTAAGCATATTTAATATAAAAATTAAAAAATACATCTTTTATAGATCGGAAGAGCG
>ERZ1106969.2131-NODE-2131-length-10950-cov-18.016246_pt1 | contig 10950 bp, 7 predicted proteins | sample MGYA00403685_ERZ1106969 | MGnify/ENA primary metagenome ERZ1106969 (study PRJEB35170, sample SAMEA104062416) | human gut metagenome | biome: human gut; feature: human-associated habitat; material: faeces | place: Denmark | collected 2012-05-18 ... | reverse complement strand
TGTTTAAAATGAAACCCATGGATATGTTTGTTTAAATTTTAGTATATATTTCCTTAAAGTAGTATGTACAAAACACTATTGCTGTTTAGTTTTTGGTCAAATTGGGGTGTTTGTACAAAATTTAAACAAATCTTCATTTTTGTCAAATGAAACCTAAAATTTCCTATGCTATCATGTGGGTAAAGTGAATTATAAAGTGTTGTAAGGGGGAGACAAGAATGTTAGAAAAAACATTGAGAGAACATATAGAGGAGTTTGGACTAAAAAAAGCACTTGGCTATCTTGATAAAGACCCAGACACAAATATGCTAAAACTTTTAAATTGGGCCGATAAATTTGATAGATATAATACATTTGAGCCTCAAAGAAAAATGTTCCACGAGATCCTTGAGGACAAGGATAACAATTGGTATAGATTAGTAAAAAGTTTGTGGACTGACATTGATGATGGGGTAAGAAAGACATTTTTTGAAAATTTTATTATCAATGCAGGTATACAAGGATGTCGTCATGAAGAAGAGAATAGAAAGAAACTTGGATGCAGTATACCATGGGCTATACTTATGGACCCTACCAGTGCATGCAATTTAAATTGTATAGGATGCTGGGCTGCTGAATATGGAAACAAACTAAATATGGATTACGACACATTGGATAGTATTATAAGACAAGGTAAAGAGCTTGGTACGTATATGTATATCTATTCTGGAGGAGAGCCTCTTGTAAGAAAGAAAGATATAATACGACTTTGTGAAGCACATCCAGATGCTATGTTCCTTGCATTTACAAATGCAACTTTAATTGATGAAGAATTTGCACGTGATATGCTTAGAGTTAAGAATTTTGTACCTGCAATAAGCGTAGAGGGATTTGAGGAAGCTACTGACTTTAGAAGAGGAAAAGGAACTTATAAAGCAGTATGCAGAGCAATGGAAATATTAAAAGAAAACAAATTGCCATTTGGTATATCATGTTGTTATACAAGCCAGAATACTGAAGTAATAGGCAGTGAGAAGTATTTTGATGATATGATTGAAAAAGGCGCTAAATTCGCATGGTTCTTCACCTATATGCCAGTAGGAAATGCAGCTGTGCCTTCACTTATGGTAACACCTGAGCAACGTGAGTTTATGTATCGTAAGATTCGTGAATTTAGAAAAACAAAGCCAATATTTACAATGGATTTCTGGAATGATGGAGAATATGTTGATGGATGTATAGCAGGGGGACGTAGATACCTTCATATAAATGCAAATGGTGATATAGAACCTTGTGCATTTATACACTATTCTGACTCAAATATCCATGAGAAAACTTTGTTAGAAGCATATAAGTCTCCACTTTTTATGGCATATCATAATAATCAACCATTCAACTGTAATCATCTTCGTCCTTGCCCATTATTAGATAATCCAGGAGCATTGACAAATGTAGTTGAAATATCAGGAGCAAAATCTACTGATTTAGAGAGCCCAGAAAATGTTAATGAACTTTCAGCAAAATGTAAGGAGGCAGCAGAAAACTGGAAACCAACAGCAGATCGCCTATGGGAAGAATCTCATCCATGCAGTACATGTGAAGTATGCTGTAATAAATAAGTGACATATATTTTTTAATAAATGAAAGAGTCTTATAGGATTAAACAAAAAGTTTGTCCTATGGGACTCTTTTTATTGATTAGATAAACAGATTTTATACTAATAATAGGTTTATATAAAAGAATAAAAATAGCAAGATTTCTTTGCTCTGTTCTTCTAATATCCAAGTTATTTTGAACTATGCGAATGGAAAGTTTTATAAAAAAACCTCATAAAAAATATAAAAACACTATTATTACGGTTATTTAGTCATACATTCATCAATAAATGCATAATTATAAACAAATAAAATTTAAGAATAATTTAATAGGAGGGCTCTTTATGAAGAAAGGCGTGATCGCCTTGACTTTAGCATTAACATTAGGCACAACATTATTAGCTGGATGTGGAGGGGAAAAGGATGAGGGGAAGAAAACTACTGATAGTGATGTTATCAAGATAGGAGTTTTTCAGCCATTGACAGGTGAAAATGGTGGAGGAGGATCTCAAGAGCTTGATGGAATTAAGTATGCAAACAAAGTTTATTCAGAAGTACTTGGCAAAAAAGTTGAACTTGTTATAGTTGACAATAAATCAGATAAAGGAGAAGCCACAACAGCAGTTACTCGTCTTATAGAAAAGGAGGGGGTTTGTGCCATTTTAGGTTCTTATGGTTCAGGGGTTTCTATAGCTGCGGGAGATATAATTAAGAAGGCTGGAATACCTGCTATAGGATGTTCTTGTACAAACCCAATGGTTACTCAAGGAAATGACTTTTATTTTAGAGTATGTTATTTAGATCCATTCCAAGGAACAGTTATGGCAAACTATGCAATTCAAAAGGGAGCAAAGACTGCTGCTGTTATAACTCAAAATGGAGATGACTATTCAACAGGACTTGGAAACTTTTTTAAACAAGCTTTTATAAAATTAACTGGAGATGAAAAAGCTATTGTATCAGAAGGAGTTTTCCAAACAAATGAACAAGATTTTAATTCTATACTCACAAATGTTAAAGCTGCTAATCCTGATGTAATCTTTGCACCTTCATCGGTTGCGACAGCCCCACTAGTTATTAAACAAGCTAGAGCACTTGGAATAACTTGCCCAATAATGGGAGGAGATACATGGGAAAATCCAGCTATCATAGATGTTGCTGGAAAAGATGCTGAAGGAATAGTAGTCTCTACGTTTTTTGATGAGAATGATAAAGCTGCTACAGCAGAAGCTAAAAAGTTTGTTCCAGGAATAAAGAAAGAATTTACACAATATCAAAGTATCATACCTGCAGTTTCTGCTTTGGGATATGACGCCTATATTGTTTTATTAGATGCTATAAAGAGAGCTGGATCTACTGAAGGTGAAGCTATACGTAAAGCCCTTGTAGAAACTAAGGATTTTGAAGGGGTTACTGGAGCTATCAGCTTTGACAAAAATGGAGATGCAAAGAAAAATCTGGCTGTTATCAAGACGGTAAAAGACGGTAAGTTCACATATCTTGATACGGTAAAAGTTGCAAATTAGCTGATGTAAATAATAAGGGTGGTGGAGCAAAACTGCTGCGCCACCTTTTAGGCTTAAATAATTAAGGGGGGAGTGCTATAGAATATGATGACATTTGATATTTTTATGCAACATTTTGCAAATGGAATATCTCTAGGAAGCTTGTATGCACTTATTGCCATAGGGTATACCATGGTGTACGGCATACTTAGACTCATAAACTTTGCCCATGGGGATATTTTTATGATGGCAGGATACTTTATGATATTTGCAATGATAAACTTCAGTTTACCGTGGTTTATTGCAATTCCTATAGTTATAATACTTACAGTAGTTTTAGGGGTTGTTACAGAAAGATTTGCATATAGACCATTACGTGATGCGCCTCGTATGTCTATTATGATATCAGCTATAGGTGTATCTTTCTTGTTAGAGAATCTAGCAACATATCTTTTTACAGGAGTTCCAAGAGGATTTCCGCAGCTAAGTGCATTGGCCAAGATAGTGACAATGGGGAAAGTTTCATTACCTATGGGATCTTTAGTTACACCCATTGTTACAGTCGTACTTCTAATAATTCTTCTATATATCGTAAATAAAACAAAAATTGGAATGGCTATGAGAGCTGTTTCTAAAGACTTTGAAACTGCTAGGCTTATGGGAATAAAAATAGATAAAGTTATAGCAATAACTTTTGCTATAGGTTCTTTTCTAGCAGCTGTAGGAGGAATCTTCTGGGGAACAAAATATCCATCCATTTACCCACTTATGGGGGTAATGCCTGGACTAAAATGTTTTGTAGCTGCTGTATTTGGGGGAATCGGCAGCATACCAGGAGCTGTTCTTGGAGGATTAGTTTTAGGACTTGGAGAAACAATGCTGGTTGCTTTTCTGCCTACATTAACTGGGTATAGAGATGCATTTGCATTTATATTATTAATAGTAATGCTTCTTGTTAAGCCTACAGGACTTTTAGGCGAAAAAATTACAGATAAGGTGTGATGATAAATGAAAAAGAAAAATAAAGTCATATATTCAGTTTTACTCATTGCAGCTGCTGTAACAGTAATAATTTTGGTAGACAATAATATAATAGGCAATGCATATGTAAAACGTATTTTAAATTTAAGTGCAATTTATGCTATAGTCAGTGTCTCAATGAATTTAGTAAATGGGTTTACTGGTTTATTTTCACTGGGACAAGCTGGATTTATGGCAATAGGTGCTTTTACTGTAGCTGTATTCACAGTACCCGTAGACCTTAGATCATCTATATTTTATATAAAACCCATGGCACCATGGCTTATAAATATAGAACTACCTTTCTTTGCAGCTGTAATACTTGGGGGAGTTATATCGGCTGTAGCAGCTCTTATAATAGGTTGGCCAGTTTTAAAACTTAAGAGTGACTATCTTGCTATTGCAACATTAGGGTTTTCAGAGATCATAAGAATAATATTCACTAATACACAAAGTATCACAAATGGTGCTTTAGGTATAAACCGTATTCCAGGTATAAAGACCATGTGGCTTCCGTTTGGAGTAGCCATTGTATGTATAGGGATAATGGTACTTTTGATAAACTCTTCTTATGGACGTGCATTTAAAGCCATTCGTGAGGATGAGGTTGCAGCAGAAGCTATGGGAATAAATCTTGCAAAACACAAGGCTTTATCTTTTGCTGTAAGTGCTTTTTTCACTGGTATAGCAGGTGGATTATTTGCTTCACTTTTAACTACAGTAGATCCAAAACAATTTTACTTTACACTAACTTACAATTTTCTTCTAATGATCGTGCTTGGAGGATTAGGAAGCGTAACAGGAACTATCATAGCATCTTTTGTAGTAACTATGGGATTAGAGTGGCTTCGTTTCTTTGATGAGCCTTTAGTTCTATTTGGAATGAACATTCCAATATTCCGTGCAGGATTAAGAATGGTTGTATTCTCAATACTGCTTATGATTGTGGTACTATTCTATAACAAGGGGATTATGGGAAATAAGGAATTTTCATGGGATAGGATTGCAGACTGGTGTAGAAGGATAAAAGGAAAGTTCTCAAAGGTACAATCCAAAGGAGGTAGTATAGATGGCTAAGAATATATTAAAGGCTACTGATATTACCATGCAGTTTGGTGGTGTTGTAGCAGTAGATAACTTTTCTTTAGAAGTCAACGAAGGAGAAATAGTAGCGCTTATAGGACCTAATGGAGCTGGAAAGACTACAGCTTTCAATGTAATAACAGGAGTTTATGCCCCAACAAATGGAGAAGTTGCTTTCAATGAAAATGTGATAATTAGAAATCATCCAAGGGGAACTGTAAAAAAGATATATAAAGGGCAAAATGGAAAGGTTTATGAGAAAAAGGATGCCATCAGAAAAACACCTGATGAGATAACACGTTTAGGGGTTGCCCGTACTTTTCAAAATATAAGACTTTTTAAGGATCTTACTGTGTTTGAAAATGTTCTTATAGCAAAACATATGAGATCCAAAGCAAACTTTCTTTCTGCAACTTTCAGAATCAATTATAAAGAAGAGCAGAAGAACAGAAAAGAATCCATGGAACTTCTTCAGATACTTGGACTAGCTGGAGTCAAAGATGACATTGCCAGTTCTCTTCCATATGGTCAGCAGAGGCACCTGGAAATAGCAAGAGCGTTAGCAACAGACCCTACTCTTCTTCTTTTAGATGAGCCTGCAGCTGGAATGAATCCACAGGAAACTGATGAACTTACAGCATTTATAAAAGATGTAAGAGATAAATTTAAATTGACTGTATTTATGATTGAGCACCACATGGATCTTGTTATGGAGATTTCTGAAAGAATTTACGTTCTTGATTTTGGTAAGATGATTGCATCAGGGACACCTTCAGAGATTCAAAACAATAAACGTGTAATAGATGCTTATTTGGGGGTGCAGGAAGATGAGTGATAAGATTTTGTTGAATCTTGAAAATTTGAGCGTTTCTTATGGTGGAATTAAAGCTGTAAAGGGTATAAATCTTGAGGTTCCAGAAGGAAAAGTTGTTACCCTTATAGGTGCTAATGGAGCTGGGAAAAGTACAATACTTCGTTCTATAGTTGGACTCGTAAAAACCGCTGGGGGTTCTATAAAGTTTGATGGAGAGGAAATTGTAGGGAAATCTACAAATGAAATTGTAGAAAAAGGTATAACTTTAGTTCCAGAAGGAAGACGTGTATTTCCTAACCTTACGGTATCAGAAAATTTAAGAGTTGGAGCTTATATGAGAAAGGACAGCTTAGATGATGACATCAAATGGATATATGAACTTTTTCCAAGACTTCAAGAAAGGTCGTGGCAGATGGCAGGTACACTTTCGGGTGGAGAGCAGCAAATGCTTGCGGTTGGAAGAGCTCTTATGAGCAGACCTAAACTTATAATGATGGATGAACCATCTTTAGGACTTGCTCCTCTTGTAGTTCAGGGGATATTTGAAATAATCAAGAAGATAAATAAAGAAGGGGTTACTATACTGCTTATAGAGCAGAATGCTAATTTAGCATTGAAAACTGCAGATATAGGTTATGTTATGGAGACAGGAAATATAACATTGAAAGGTACAGGCCGAGAACTTCTAAATAATGAGTCAGTTAAGGCTGCGTATTTAGGAAAATCTAGAAATAAATAAGTTCTATTACAGCAGAAACCAACATTAATATTTAAGTAGGATAGCTGGAAATTATTAAGTATGATATTCTTCAAAAGAATAATATCATACTTTAATTAGAAAAGCTGTCCTTTTTACATTTTTAAGAACATAAGTTATAATTACTTTGTATTTTAATGTTTTTAGTTTATAATAAAATAATTGAATATAAGAATTAAGAGGTGTTTTATGGAGATTTTAGAATTTATCAAAGCCATAGCTTTTGGAATAATCCAAGGTATAACAGAATGGCTTCCAATCAGTAGTACAGGACACATGATACTAGCAGATGAGTTCATAAAGCTAAACTTTTCAAGCCTTTTTGTAAGTACTTTTTTAGTTGTAATACAATTTGGATCGATTTTAGCAGTGTTATTTTTGTATTTTAAAAAATTGAACCCATTTGACACAACAAAGACAAAGAGAGAAAGAAGAGAAACTGTAAGTCTATGGTTTAAAGTAATAGTGGCAGTAATTCCAGCAGGAATCATAGGGGTTCTATTTGATGATAAAATAGATGCAATGTTCTATAACGCAACAACTGTTTCACTTACACTTATAATCTATGGAATTTTATTTATAGTTATAGAAAATAGAAACAAAAGACCAACTACAACAAGTCTTCCAGCATTGACATACAAAACTGCAATTTTAATAGGTATGTTCCAGATGCTTGCATTAATTCCAGGTACGTCAAGATCAGGAGCAACTATAATAGGAGCAACTATTCTTGGATGTTCAAGATTTGTAGCAGCTGAATTCTCATTCTTCCTAGCTATACCAACTATGCTTGGAGCAAGCGCTTTAAAACTTTATAAAGCAGGTTTTGTATTTAGTGGATTTGAATGGGCAATACTTTTAACAGGCTCAGTTGCAGCATTTTTAGTTTCTGTATTTGCTATAAAGTTCCTTATGGATTACATAAAGAAACATGACTTTAAGGCATTTGGATACTATAGAATCGTATTAGGAATAATAGTACTTGCATATTTTTATTTCTTAAAATAATAAATTATCCCTTGAGCGTTTTATGTTCAAGGGATAATTTATATTCTAGATTATGCATTGGAAATTAATATTTTGATCCTAAAATATACTACGAACAAAAAGATGAAGAAAAGAATAAGCATATTTAGAAATAAAAAACTAATTTTATTTTTATTGAATATTAGCCTTACAATTTCAACATACTATAAAAGAACCTCTAGAAAAACAAGTTTTTATATTTAGCATTAGATTGTTAAATCCACAAGAGGAGGAATAAGAATCTAGATATATCAAGGCTTAAACCTCCTTGTATATATTTTTTTAAATAGTCTTATTTTTAAAACTTCAAAAATAAGAAAAAAATATATAAAAAAACTGTTGACAGTGGAGCTAATAATCTATATAATACTACTTGTCGCTGAAAAACGACACGGTGAAAAACAAATCACCAAAAATAATAAAATAATTTAAAATTAGTGATGCTGAGTTACATATAATTTACAAAGCAAAACAAGTTTTAATGATTTAAAAGTTCTTTGAAAATTGCACATAGAAATATTGAAACTATTCTTTGTAACAAAAGAAATATTACAATCTTCAAACGCATGAAGATTATGATATAGAACTTCTGAAAGATATTCTGATGGGTATTTTTTAAGAAGAATGAAAATAACAAGAAGCAAGTAATGCAAGGAAGTGAAGGAGCGAGGAACGGAGTTTGCTTATGCAAATGAGTACCACAGCGACAAACTGACGAAGCAGGACGCCGCTTATTGTGATTTTTAAATAACGATTAAGTTATAAAGGGCGCACGGCGAATGCCTTGGCATCAGGAGCCGAAGAAGGACGTGATAAGCTGCGATAAGCTTTGGGTAGCCGCAAATAGGCAGAGATCCAAAGATTTCCGAATGAGGAAACTCACATGGGAAACCCCATGTATCCTGTAATGAATAAATAGTTGCAGGAAGGTAAACCCAGGGAACTGAAACATCTAAGTACCTGGAGGAAGAGAAAGAAACATCGATTCTCTAAGTAGCGGCGAGCGAAAGGGGAAGAGCCCAAACCAAGAATTTATTCTTGGGGTTGAGGACAGAACATAAACTTAGGAGGCTATTGTAATTGAACACAACTGGAAGGTTGGGCCATAGAGTGTAAAAGCCACGTAGATGAAACAAGAAGACCTAAAGTTCTGATCCAGAGTACCACGAGACACGTGAAACCTTGTGGGAAGCAGGGAGGACCACCTCCCAAGGCTAAATACTACCTGATGACCGATAGTGAAGCAGTACCGTGAGGGAAAGGTGAAAAGAACCCCGGGAGGGGAGTGAAATAGAACCTGAAACCGTGTGCCTACAACCGGTCAGAGCACTTTATATGTGTGATGACGTGCTTTTTGTAGAACGAGCCAGCGAGTTACGGTATGTAGCGAGGTTAAGGACTTAAGGTCCGGAGCCGAAGGGAAACCGAGTCTTAAAAGGGCGAAAAGTTGCATGCTGTAGACCCGAAACCAGGTGACCTATCCATGGTCAGGTTGAAGCGAAGGTAAAACTTCGTGGAGGACCGAACCACGTTGGTGTTGAAAAACCATGGGATGAACTGTGGATAGCGGAGAAATTCCAATCGAACTTGGAGATAGCTGGTTCTCCCCGAAATAGCTTTAGGGCTAGCGTTGAGAATGAGTAGTGGAGGTAGAGCACTGAATGGGCTAGGGGGCATAGAGCTTACTGAACCTTATCAAACTCCGAATGCCACTAACTTGAATCTCAGCAGTCAGACTACGAATGATAAGATCCGTGGTCAAAAGGGAAACAGCCCAGACCATCAGCTAAGGTCCCAAAGTGTAGATTAAGTGGAAAAGGATGTGGGATTTCTAAGACAACTAGGATGTTGGCTTAGAAGCAGCCACTCATTTAAAGAGTGCGTAATAGCTCACTAGTCAAGAGATCCTGCGCCGAAGATGTCCGGGGCTAAAATCTACCACCGAAGCTATGGGTGTACACTAGATGTACGCGGTAGGGGAGCGTCCTATGTTGGAAGAAGTTGTACCGAAAGGAGCAGTGGACGACATAGGAGTGAGAATGCTGGCATAAGTAGCGAGAAGTGAGTGAGAATCTCACTGGCCGAAAACCTAAGGTTTCCTGAGGAAGGCTCGTCCGCTCAGGGTTAGTCGGGACCTAAGCCGAGGCCGAAAGGCGTAGGTGATGGACAATCGGTTGATATTCCGATACCACTATAAGCGTATGACCAATGGGGTGACGCAGGAGGATAAGATGTGCTAACTAATGGATGTTAGTCTAAGCACTTAGACAGTAAAGATAGGCAAATCCGTCTTTACAATGTTGAGGTGTTATGGGGAAGGCCCAAGTGGCTGAAGTATCTGATTCCACGCTGCCAAGAAAAGCCTCTAGGGAGCAAAGTAGTGCCCGTACCGCAAACCGACACAGGTAGGTGAGGAGAGAATCCTAAGGCCATCGGAAGAATTGCAGTTAAGGAACTCGGCAAATTGACTCCGTAACTTCGGGAGAAGGAGTGCCATAGAAATATGGTCGCAGAGAATAGGCCCAAGCAACTGTTTAGCAAAAACACAGGTCTCTGCTAAAGCGAAAGCTGATGTATAGGGGCTGACGCCTGCCCGGTGCTGGAAGGTTAAGGGGAACACTTAGCGCAAGCGAAGGTGTGAACTTAAGCCCCAGTAAACGGCGGCCGTAACTATAACGGTCCTAAGGTAGCGAAATTCCTTGTCAGGTAAGTTCTGACCCGCACGAATGGCGTAATGACTTGGGCACTGTCTCAACTGCAAATCCGGCGAAATTGTAGTGCCAGTGAAGATGCTGGCTACCCGCGATTGGACGGAAAGACCCCGTAGAGCTTTACTGCAATTTAGCATTGAGTTCCGGTATTGTCTGTACAGGATAGGTGGGAGGCTGAGAAATAGGATCGTCAGGTCCTATGGAGCCACCCTTGGGATACCACCCTGACAGTACTGGGATTCTAACCGGGCACCATGAAGCTGGTGACGGGACATTGTTAGGTGGGCAGTTTGACTGGGGCGGTCGCCTCCAAAAAAGTAACGGAGGCGCCCAAAGGTTCCCTCAGAAGGGTCGGAAATCCTTCGAAGAGTGCAAAGGCAGAAGGGAGCCTGACTGCGAGACCAACAAGTCGAGCAGGGACGAAAGTCGGGCTTAGTGATCCGGTGGTACCTCGTGGGA
>ERZ1106969.2128-NODE-2128-length-10967-cov-2.842467_pt1 | contig 10967 bp, 9 predicted proteins | sample MGYA00403685_ERZ1106969 | MGnify/ENA primary metagenome ERZ1106969 (study PRJEB35170, sample SAMEA104062416) | human gut metagenome | biome: human gut; feature: human-associated habitat; material: faeces | place: Denmark | collected 2012-05-18 ... | reverse complement strand
AGCTGACTATTTGGGCGCAGCGTGTAGGCGTGCCTATCATTAAGCACCGGGAAGGCGCTGATGCGGCGGCGGTGGTTTACGATGCTACGGCTTCCGCCAAAGCCCGTCATGCGGACATACTCCTGGTAGATACGGCGGGGCGGTTGCATACGAAAAATAATTTGATGGAAGAGTTGCGGAAGATGGCTCGTGTAGCTGCTAAAAATATTGAAGGAGCTCCGCACGAAACATTCTTGGTATTGGATGCAACGACGGGGCAAAATGCCGTCAGTCAAGCTAAGTTATTCGGTGAAGTAGTACCTCTTACGGGCGTGGTTTTGACAAAATTGGACGGAACGGCCAAGGGCGGTATCGTATTGTCTATCAAACGGATACTCGGCGTACCTGTTCGCTGGGTCGGTGTCGGTGAAGGCGCGGACGACTTACAGCCCTTTGATGCGACTCAATTTGCCGATGCCTTGTTTGAACGAGCCGGTACGGAAGTGGAAGAAGCTAGCGGAAAGGGATAGGTAAACTAAGCAAAACGAGACGGAAGTACATATAAAATTAGGAGGAGATACTATGTTTCTCGGCAATCTGGATCAGTGGGAGAAAGATGCACAATATGTACCCGCATATATAAGACCGTTTATCGAAATGTTGGCTCATGTGGATTTCGATACGCTGGAAACGGGCAGACATGAATTGGGTAACGGCAACTATATGAATGTTGATGAGAGTGTGACGGCTCCGGCAGGTGAACGTAAGACGGAATGCCATAGTCGATATATAGACATTCAGGTACTCGTCGACGGAAGTGAATATATAGGATGGCAGCCTTTGTGCCGTCTGGGAGAGGTGACGGAAGATCGTTCGGCGCAAGATGCACGTTTTTTCAGTCCGTTTCTTGAAAATGATGTTTTTGTAGTGATGGAAAGACGCAAGACTTTTGCCGTTTTTTATCCTACAGACGGTCATCGGTGTTTATGTGCCCCTGACGGTAAGGGAGCGGTTGTCCGAAAAATAATTGTCAAAGTAAGAGTACAGGAAGAGGCCTGATATGGAGACCTTATTAAAGGAAATCGGACTGGCTCTGTATGACATACGGCGACAGAAACCGCTGATTCATGAGATTACAAATTATGTTACGGCCACTGACTGTGCGAATATCACTTTGGCATTAGGAGCCAAGCCTATCATGGCGACAAGACCGGTAGAAGCGAAAGAAGTGATTACGCGGGCTAAAGGTGCCGTATTAAACTTAGGAACCCTTGACGATGAACGACTTAAAGTCATGGAAGAGGTGGCGGCCATAGGTACCGATCACGGCGTTCCCCTGGTACTTGATCCGGTCGGTGCGGGCAGTATGGAAAGTCGTGCCAATGCCGCCGGAAAATTGCTTGAAACGGGACGAATGGCTGTAATTCGCGGTAATGGCGATGAAATAATGAGCTTGGCAACAGGGAAACTTACTCAAGGCGCGGGCGTGGATAATAGCGGCAAGGTACAACTTACCGGTGAAGAAGTAAGAGAATTTAGCCGGAAACTGGGGACTGTCGTTGCTGTTACAGGAGCTGTAGACATCATATCCGACGGAAAGCGGACCGTATCTTGCTATAACGGCAGTCCGTTGCTACCGTTTGTTACCGGAACGGGCTGTATGACAACGGCTCTCATTGCTGCTTTTGCTTCTGTAACGGATTCTTTTACAGCAGCTGTAGGGGGCATTCTCTCTTTAGGTCTGGCAAGTGAAATGGTTGTAAACAGAGATCCTCGAACGGGACCGGGAACTTTAAGACAACGATTGTGTGACTGTATTTTTGAGCTACATAAGGATATTTATGTCTTGGACGGAAGGGTAGTGAAAGACTATGAATAATCGAAAGTCCTTGACACGCTTGGCCGTAGCTGCTTTGTTAGTTGCTCTGGGAGTCTTATTGTCCCCCTTATCGGTACCTGTCGGTGCAGCAAAAATATTTCCCGTACAGCATGCATTAAATGTTATGGCCGCTGTTATTTTGGGATGTCGTTACGGAACGGCTGCGGCCTTTTGTGTTTCAACATTGCGTAATATTTTGGGCATGGGAACGGTATTGGCCTATCCGGGCAGTATGTGCGGTGCCTTTTTGTCAGCCTTTATGTATAAACGTACGGATAGTGTGTATGCGGCGGCTATAGGGGAAGTAGTAGGTACGGGTATTATCGGAGGTCTTATTTCCTGGCCGATAGGATCTTACATACTCGGGTCTGCCGGTGCGGCTTGGTTTTTCTTTGTCGTTGCCTTTTTACCGAGTACCGTAATAGGATCTATCGTCGGTACCCTCGTTTGTAAGGTACTGCCTTTAGAAAGACTCAAAGAATACTTATACAAATAAGACTGTTTTAATATGGGAATTTCCGCTTCACGACTTGACTTATAAAGTGTGTATGTATTAAACTGATAGATGGTACTGGGTTTTCGGTGTCGGTTTTTGTTTGCACTTTTTAATTTAACGAGGAGTTTATATGGAGAAAGATATTCGTGCCCATGTTTTGCGTGTCGCTCTTGAAGAATTGAATCAATGCGGTCCCGCATTTCATATGGATGATTTGGCTCGTCGTCTGCATATCAGTAAGAGAACCTTATATGAGAATTTTTCATCCAAACAGGAAATTGTTAAAAATGCTATTCTTTCAGTTATGGATGATTTATATACCCACCATGTAAAGCTTATTGAGGATGAAAGTAAGACGGTGGAGGAGAAACTGCTTACCTATTTTGACGCACGATCCGAAATGGTAGAAATTATTTCGCTTCGCCAATATGAAGCTATCTTGAGAAAAATGCCGGAAATCGCCCCCGAATTGGCAGAGGCAAGCAAAAGAGATTGGAATTTATTATTAAACTTTTTGCAAGACGTAGCACAGTCGGATGAGTATAAAGACTTTTATGTTCTTGCTTTATTGCATATGCTCATGGGTGCGGCCACCAATATTTTAAATCATTTGGATGAACTTGAAGACGATAAATACTATTCCTACCCGAAGTATATGGAAGAATGTATGCGCATCGTGCTATACGGTATTAAGAAGTAAGAGGAGGATTCACCTACTATGAGGTCAAAACGTAAAGGTTTGGCAGTAAGTTTATTAGCAATTGCTGTGGCGGCAGCAGTTGCCGGTTGTGGCGGTAACGCAGGCGGAGAGAAGCAGCCCGTAGCCGTTAATACGTATAAAATTATAGCGGAAGACACGATTGTTCCCGCTGAGTACAGCGGTGTCGTAGCGGCGACGGATAAGGTACCCGTTATGCCGAAGGTGTCCGGTCGCGTTTTGGAAAAATACGTACAGGGCGGTCAAGCCGTTGCGGAAGGACAACCGTTGTTTCGATTGGACAGCCGTTCCTATCAGGCGGCTTTAAATGCGGCAAAGGCCGGTCAGGCACAGGCTGCGGCAAATCTTGCCAACCAGGAACTTAACTTGCGTCGTTACCAGACTTTGGCTGATGAAGATGCTATTGCCATGCAGACCGTAACGGATCAGGAAGCTGCTACGGCCCAACAAAATGCCGTGTTGCAGGCTCAAGAAGCACAGGTAGCGGCGGCACAGGATAATATGGACGATACTATTGTGTATGCTCCTTTCAGCGGGACGCTGAACGTTGACGATGTACCGATCGGTACCTTCGCGACAGCCGGAGGCACGGCTTTAGTCACTATTTCATCCAATAATCCCGTATTCGTCGATTTTACAATCAGTGAAGCCGAATACTTGGAAATGGTCAAATCCGGGGCCGGTAATCCTACATCTTGGGGCGATCATTTAAAATTGCGTCTCAGTGACGGATCCATGTATGCTTATGAGGGACATATTGCACAAGTAAATCACGGTATGAACGGTAACTCGGGCTCCATTGTTGTAAGAGCTGTCTTCGATAATCCGGAAAATGTTCTCTTGCCGGGTATGTATGCTACAGTCGTTTCCGATGCACAGGTTAAGAGAAAAGCGATTACCGTACCGCAGCGTGCCGTACAGCAGACTTTAGGTAAATACTTCATTTCCGTTATTGATGAAAACGGAGAAGCTAAACAAAAAGAAGTAAAAGTAGGTCCGCAGATCGGCAAATTCTGGCTGATTACGGACGGTTTACAAGATAATGATATCATTATCGTTGACGGTTATCAGAAAGCTAACGGTGCAAAATTGAATCAGCATTTGTTGACGAAGGATGATATTCTCAACCCTTCAGCCGATGACGGACAGTCCAAATAGGGGGATCAAAAGTGATATCTAAGTTTTTTATAAACAGGCCGATTTTTGCTATCGTCATCTCTCTGGTCATTTCCATTGCCGGGATCTTGTCGATTATAACCTTGCCTGTTTCCAAATATCCTAAGGTTACACCGCCGCAAGTTCGTGTATCCGCCATGTATACGGGAGCTAATGCGGAAGTTGTCGGAACGACCATTGCCAGTGTTATTGAACGGCAAATGATGGGGGTCGACGATTTAGACTATATGGAAAGTACCAGTAGCGACAACGGTATGTATTCTCTGAACGTTCAGTATAAGAGCGGCAGTAACGAAGATATGGATACGGTTAATACTCAGAACCGTGTCAGTCAAATATCGGCTACCTTACCTACGGAAGTTACGAGTACGGGCGTAACCGTACAAAAGTCATCAAATTCCATGGCAATGGTATTTTCACTGGTATCGCCTAACGGGACTTATGACGGTACTTTTATGAAAAACTATGCAACTCAGTATTTCATGGATGCATTGAAGTCCGTAAACGGTGTCGGTACGGTTCAGGAATTCGGTGCCGATTACGCTATGCGTATTTGGCTCGATCCTTTAAAAATGAGTGTTTTACAAGTTACACCGACGGATGTCATTACGGCTATTCGTACGCAAAATTCGCAGGCTGCTGTCGGTACTATCGGTGCTCAGCCGTCTCCGACGGATCAGGCTTATCAGTACACTTTGCGTGCTAACGGCCGTTTGTCTACGGCCGATGAGTTCGGAAATGTAATTATTCGAACCAATAAGGACGGCAGTGCGGTTCGCGTTAAAGATATCGCCAAAGTGGAATTGGGATCGAAGAGTTATGATGTATTCGGTTTATATAAGGGTAACCCCAGTGCGACATTTATGGTCAGCTTGTCGGCAGGAGCTAACGCTATGCAGGCTGTTTCCGGAGTTAGAAAAGCATTGGAAGAAGCTAAGAAAAACTTCCCCAGTGATATGGAATACAAGGTTATATATGACAGTACGAACTTTGTTCGTGAATCCATTAAGGAAGTTATTGAAACCTTCATTGAAGCGTTATTGCTTGTAGCTTTAATTGTATATCTTTTCTTGCAAAGCGGACGGTCGACGTTGATTCCTTTGATTGCCGTTCCCGTATCCTTGCTCGGTACTTTTGCACTCTTCCAGGTACTCGATTTTACGATTAATACGTTAACCCTTTTTGCCATGGTATTGGCAATCGGGCTTCTTGTCGATGATGCTATCGTCGTTATTGAAGCCGTTGAGTATGAAATTAAATACAATAATAAAAAGCCTAAAGAAGCGACAATTATTGCCATGGAAAACGTACAAAACCCGGTTATCGGGGTTGCCTGCGTGTTAGCGGCCGTATTTGTTCCCGTATCTTTCTTAAGCGGCATGAGCGGCATCCTGTATCGGCAGTTTGCCTTGACTATTGCTATCTCCGTCGCCATATCAGCCTTCGTCGCACTGACTTTAACGCCGGCACTTTGTGCCACAATGCTTAAGGTTCACAAACCTACAGAATCGGCAAAGGGGATTGAGGTATTCTTTGAGAAATTCAATGAATATTTTGATAAATTTATTAACTGGTACGGTAAGAGACTGGCTCACTTGCAACTTCATTTAAAGTGGGTAGTGGCTTTTCTCGTCATTATCAGTGCCGTAACAGGTCTTTTGTTTACGCGTATCCCTACCGGCTTTGTTCCGTCGGAGGATAACGGGTTTGCCATGGTCGATATTACACTTCCCGAAGGTACATCTCAGACGGAAACAGAAAAGGTAGCTCGTAAGGTAGGCACGTGGTTGCAACAGCAACCGGGTGTTAAGGACGCCATGGAAATTGTAGGCTTCGGCATGTTGGCAGGCGGCCAAAAGTCGAATGCGGCCGTCGTCTTTGTCACTATGGATGATTGGAGCGAACGAAAGACCAAGGATTTATCTATCGATACATTAGTTGGCAAGGCTATGGGATTCGGTAATGCCATTCCCCAAGCTACTGTTATAGCCATTAATCCTCCGCCTATTGACGGTATGGGCACAAGTTCGGGCTTTACCATTGAAATTGAAGACCGTGGCGGTCACACTACGGCCGAATTGGCGGATGTAGCGAAAAAGTTTATCGCTGCGGCAAGCAAACACCCGGAGATCGGTTCGATTCGCACTTCATTCTCCAATGATACGCCTACGTATCAGTTGGATATTGACAGAGAACAGGTAGCTCGACAAAAAGTGGCTTTAACGGATCTGTATGCCGTCTTACAGGCGTATTACGGGTCGTACCAGGTTAATGATTTTACGACTTTTGGACGTAACTTTAAGGTCGTACTTCAAGCAGCACCCGAATTTAGAGAAAAGATTCAAGACAATCGACATATTTACGTACGAAACTCGGACGGTCAGTTGATTTCTGTAGATAACTTCGTTCGTCCCAAAATGACGGGTACGGCACCGATGATTACCAGATTTAATGATTATCCGGCTATTACGATTACCGGTTCGCCGGCACAGGGCGCAAGCTCGGGTGATGCCTTAAAAGCCCTGATGGAAACGGCGGGTACGACGCTTCCTGAAGGCTATACGTATGAATGGGCGGGTATGAGCCGTGAAGAAGTAGCTGCAGGCAGCAAGACCCTGTATATCTTCGCGTTGGCATTACTCTTTGTATTCCTGGTTTTGGCGGCCTTATATGAAAGTTGGAAAGTTCCGTTTGCCGTGCTTTTCAGTGTGCCTACGGGATTGTTCGGAGCTTCTTTATTTGTATACTTACTGAATCAGACGAATAATATTTATTTCCAAATCGGTATTTTGGCAGTTATCGGTTTGGCGGCTAAGAATGCTATCCTCATTATTGAATACGCAAAGGTGCGTGTTGATGAAAGAGGGATGGATGTAGTTTCAGCAGCTATTGAAGCAGCGAAGATTCGACTTCGTCCTATCGTTATGACATCTCTAGCCTTTGTCATGGGTTGTATACCTTTGGCTATTGCCAGCGGGGCCGGAGCGGCATCTCGTGTTACCATGGGGATTACGGTCGTTTTCGGGACATCCGTTGCGACCATTTTAGGTGTGTTTATCATACCCATGCTCTTCATTATTATTGAAAGTATAGGTGGCGATAAAAAGATACGTGAAGAAGGTCAGATTACTCGTTTACACGAATAAAAGGCCTAAAAAACAGGTACTTCCCAAAGGAAGTACCTGTTTTTGCTTGAAGAGAAGACCGGTCCTTTATTATAAAGGGCCGATCTTCATCTTTTAGTTATTGAAGTAGCTTCTTTTTTAAGCGTTCATACTCTTGCGTGTAGTACGGTCGTATTTGTGATTCCCTAAGGTCATTGCCGAAAGCTCTTCGGCTAATTGCCACCATGGGCGGTGACTGAATTCTCTTGGCGACAGCAAAGCCGGAAAAAAGGTTCCACCAACGTTCCAAATCGGCAATGAATTCGGACGGACCCGGAAAGATGTCGGTAATACATAAGGGCGTATGCAGGTTTTCTTCCAGAGTCCCTTCGTCATACCAACGCAAAATCGTTTCGGGTGTGGCTCTTTGCCAACGTTCGACAAAGGAGGAGAAGAGATAGTCATGATAGGGATAGATAAGCGGATCACCCTGGCCTTTTGTAATATCCTGAGCGGCCGATAATTCAGCACTGGGAATAATGTCGATACTGCCTTGGGGTACTACTTCACGGCCAAAGACTTCAGTATTAAGATAGTGTGCCAAGTCGTATACCTGGTGTTTCCATAAATCGGCTGTAGCGGCTAAAAAGCCGGCCCCGTCTCCGTATAAGGTGGCATAACCGACAGTCATTTCAGCCTTATTGGCGTTACAAGTAAAGGCTCCGCCAAAGGCAGCGGCAGTGGCCGCTAAAATACGCGAAGATCGATCACGAGCCTGGACGTTTTCTTCCATAAAAGGTGTAAGTGTAAGAGGCGACAATACCTCGCCGTTACGAGTAAGATTCATTTGTAAAAATTGCTTTCTCGTAAGTTCCAGACTATCCTGGACAGGAATGACCGAATAAGTACAGCCGATATTTTTAGCCGATTCTTCAGCAAGACTTTTGGTTATTTGCGAATTATATGTACTCGGCATATTGACGAGAAGCATGTCTTCAGGTTTAAATACTGTTGCGTAAAGAGCGGCGTTTACCGCTGAATCGATTCCGCCGGACACACCGATGACGACCCTGCGAATACCGGCTTGTTCCGTGAATTTTTGAATCCCGTAATGCAGGGCTTCATAGATAGAAGCGGTTTCAGAACGCTGCGAAGATACGGATTTCGTGCCTGTAAAGGAACGGGTATTGGGATCGAAAGTCAAGACGACCAATTCATTTGTATAGGGAATACCTTCATAAAAAAGAGAACCGTCGTTATTATAGGCTGTAGCCGATCCGTCGAAGGTATAAATATTTTTCCCGTTATTTTGGACACCTGTACAGTTTACATAAACAGCCGGTTTTTTGAAGCGGTTTAACGAATGACCGAAGAGGCGATGGCGCCGTTCCGGCTTCCCTAAGGTAAAGGGAGAATTGGAGATATTTACATACAAATCTATATCATATGAATCGTTCAGATAAGACATGGGTTTTACGGCATAGTTCTCATCCCAGCTGTCTTCACAGATTAAGGGACCTATGATTAACTCATCTCCGTTTTTAAAAGTCAGATGAAGCGGTGACAGAAAGTCTTCCGGAAAAGCGTGGCGTTCCGTAGCCACCTCGGTAAGAGAGGTAAAATAGCGAAGATCATCAAACTCTCTGTAGTCGGGTAGGAGGGTTTTTATATAAAAAGGATAAGGAGACCGTCCGGGAGCAATGAATTTACCGTTTTGAGCAATAAACATGGCATTATATTTTCGTATGCGGCCGTCAGGATTGATCTTTCCCTTTTCCAATGCGACATTACCGAATATGACGGTAATATTCTCCGATAAGGTTCGGATTTCTTCGCCCAGACTGATACATTCATTCATATAGTCGGTCTGATCCCAGTTATCGCCGATGAAATATCCCGGTATACACAATTCGGGAAAAATGACAAGATCGCAATTTTTAGTGACTGCTTCTCGAATATATTCTTTCATGCGGGTTACATTTCCCCTTGCATTTCCGGGCTCTACCAATAGTTGTGCCAAGCCGATTTTTAACATAGTCTGCCTCCTTCGACATATCTTGTTATAATACTACCATAATGAAAGCGGTAAAAACAGACAAGGTGCATAATTAATCTTTTTTTGTGTGACCGTGTTTCATGGTATAATAAAGAAGTTTCAAAAGTTTTATTAACATCAGCGGAAGGATTGTGACAACACATGCATTTAGGCGTACAGGAATTGGTAGTTATATTAATCATTGTTATCGTGCTTTTCGGAGGTAGTCGTCTTGCAGGTATCGGTAAGGCTTTGGGAACAAGTATGCGTGAATTTAAAGAAGAAGTAAATCGTAGTGAAGGTGATGACGAGAAAAAGGGTATTTCGAAGGACGAAAAATCGGAGAAATAAACCTGTATAAAAGATTGTGATGAAAAGAAAACTTAATTGTTTAAAATAGTTTTAGAAAACTATAGAAAGAGATTTAGTTTTCTGATATAATAATCCGTGTAATCGAGTTTATCGATGAAAGGAGATTCAGTATGAAATTAAAAACTGCATTTGCAACCTTGGTTGCAACCATGTATATGGCGTCTTTCGGCGTCGTAGGAGCGACCGGAACACTTTCCGATACGGTTCTTTCACAGTACGGGGCAAGCGGTATTGCCGGGAATTCATTGAAAGGAAGCGGCTCTGATTGGGTGTCTCAACTTCTTAATATGGTTAAGGGCGGTGCTTCGGCCAAGGATATCGGCAGTACCTCCGCTACGGATAACAACACTTCTTCGTCCGATAATAAAGGCACGACGGATAAAAAAGAACGGCCCAATCATTTGGAATTGGTTATGGTCATCGATCAGAGCGGTTCCATGAGCGGATTGGAAGATGATACTATCGGCGGCTTCAATTCCATGATTTCCAAGCAGAAAAAAGATGATGTAGATGCTAACGTAACGGCTGTTGTTTTCAGCGATAATGCGAAGACTATTTATGATCGTGAACGCTTGGGAAATGTCCGGGAAATGACCGATAAGGAATATACTCCCGGCGGTATGACAGCTCTGATGGATGCTATCGGTACGACTATTACGAAGGTCGAAAAGTATGACGGCATTAACGAAAAGAATAACAAGGTTCTTTTCGTTATTATTACGGACGGTCAGGAAAACGATAGTAAGGAATATACGAAAGATACAATTAAACGTATGATTTCAGATAAACAGGAAAAAGACGGTTGGGAATTCGTTTTCTTGGGCGCTAACATTGATGCCGCATCGGAAGCTAAGAGCATTGGCGTGAAAGCGGAAAATGCAGCAAAATATAAGAATACGGATGCAGGTGTAAGAGCTAACTATGCAGCTGTGGCTGATTTGGCAAAAGACATTGTGTCGGACAATCGTATCCGGAGCAACTGGAAGAACAATTTAGTTGAAGACAATCAATAATGACATGAGAAAAGTGCTTATCCTCGGATAAGCGCTTTTTGTTGTATTTTTATCCCGTCGGTTGGTATTCGATAAAGGTCTATTAATTAATTGGTTGCTTCTAAATGAACTCGGTATTCTTATTTAACATAGGTGCTATTAGTGCCATGGTGTAGATACTGAATAAGAATAGATGTATACAAGACTGAAGCAAGC
>ERZ1106969.2116-NODE-2116-length-11038-cov-3.129382_pt1 | contig 11038 bp, 9 predicted proteins | sample MGYA00403685_ERZ1106969 | MGnify/ENA primary metagenome ERZ1106969 (study PRJEB35170, sample SAMEA104062416) | human gut metagenome | biome: human gut; feature: human-associated habitat; material: faeces | place: Denmark | collected 2012-05-18 ... | reverse complement strand
TTTTTAGTTGAAACTTAAACTTTCTTGCCGCTCAGTGCTTATCTGCATCAGCGACATGACTTATAATATCACCTTTGAACTATTGCAATTATACAAAATGTGTCTTTAAATCTAATTTATATTTCTATTTCTCTTAATTACTCTTTTATTCTACATTTTACCCTTATTGATACGCCTGGAATAGTATACTTTTTTATTCTGATTATTCTTTATAGAATTTCATTATCAAAACCCAATCCTTACTCATATATTATTATATATACCAATTTTAGAAGGGATATATATGCATATTTATTTCATCATATTGCTAGTCTTAATAAATCTTTTATGCTTTTTTATACCATATATACTTAGTGATGGATTCAAAAGATTTCGGATAAGCAAATTTCTTCCCCCTATACTTTCTGTCTCACTTATTTTCATTTCCTCCATAGGTATGATATTAGTTGATTCTATAGATATTTATAGAGAGTATGTATATCTCATCATCATTTCCGACATTTCATTCATAACCATGCTTATTTTATGTATATATTATGAAATCGCTCGTGGATATTGATAACTGATTTCATATTCCTTATGGAATATTTAATATAAAAGGCCCCTAGCTTTTTTAAACTTTGCTAGGAGCCTTTATTTAGCGACATTCCTATAATCAACTCTTAATCACTTACTCTTTTATATGGTCTGTTATAAGTTTATAGACTTCTTCATCATAATTAGCCACTACAAATTTATATCTTCCTGGATTATAACTTACACCTACATCATAACATATTATCATCTTGTCACCCTTCCTTCTTATAAAAGAAAGCATCTTCCAAGTTACCTCTTTTCCTCTCACTGATAATCCTATATCATTTATAGCGATTCTAACCTTATAATTTAATATGATACTTATTGTAAAATATAAAGTTAAGAAACTAATCAATATAATATCAACTAAGATGAAGTTCCATTGCCCTTGAATATTACCATAAGACTTATACATATATATACTGATAATAGCTAGGAATAAAATAAAGCTTATTACAGATAAAAGTTTTTCATTATTTTCATGATAGGTTGTCATTAAATACTCTGCCTTTTCATTTACAACACATTGATGTAATAATATCTTTAATTTATATACTGCTAAGAGTATTGCAATAATCGTGATAACGGCTATAAAAGCATACATCCTCTCATCTCCCAAAATTTTTCCTCTTATTATAATATGAAGATAATTTCTTATAGTTCCTACAATATATTCCTTTTATCATTTGCATTGAAATATAAAGTCTTTAATGATATATTTATAGAAAAGATAGATTTAAAAATTACCATATGAAAAGGAGGAAAAGCTAATTCTCTCTTATGAATTAGACTAAAATAACGATGAAAAAAGCAGCATTATTAGGTGTATTGCTATCTTTGACACTGCTTGCTGGATGTGGTAGTTCTTCTTCATCTACAGCAGTAAAAGATGACAGCAACGAAAAAAAATTTGTAAATTACGAAATTCAAGGTAATTCAAAAGTAGAAATTAAAAATCTAGAAACATCAAAAACATCAACAATTGAATCATCAATTGATGTATCAACTGATCCAAAAGCTCATTTATCATACATAAGGGTAAAAAACCCTAAAACTGAAGAAACACTATATTTAGAAAAAGATCATTTTCTTATAAAAGCTGGAGATATATATAAGGATATAACTATCCCATTTAGAAATAGCAAATTCCAATATTTATTCTCTCTTCAAAAGACATTAACTTACGGAAATGATTATCTTACACCTTCTACCTATGCTAATTTAAATGAAACTTCAAAGAAAAGCACTTCTAAAACTATAAGTGGCAAAACCTTCTCAGGTACAGAAAAAGTTTATGAAGGTGATGAGATATTAGCAGACGTGTTCAAAAAAGATGCTGAAAACATTCTTAATATGAAAAATGAAGCTAATACTTTAAATTCAATAAAGGAAGCAGAGAGTGAATCCAAGCTTTCAGATAAGGAAAAAGAAAAGAAAGTTTCTACTTTAGAAAAAGAGTACAAAAAGAAAAATAGCAATCTTTTATCTGTAGTTAAAGTTACAGACGTAAAAGTTACTATTTTTGAAGATAAAGACGGCAATATTCTTTCTGCTCAAACTACAGGAAAAGTTAATTTAAATAATGCCATGGAAATGAAATTCACATCTAATTACGACACAACAGCTTTAGGTAATGATGTAAAAATTGATTTAATGGATGAAAGCAAGATAGAGCCTTATACTGGAGATTTAAGATACTCTCTTAGAAACTTATTCCAACAATAGACAAGACAAAGAATAAAAGCTTACTATTATTCTACGGATACTGAAATACTATTATGAGATTAGTTAAGAGTTGCGTAGTGAATAGTGAAATTTTAAGCAGAGAAAGCTTTGAGATTTACATAAATCCCAAAGCTTTCTCTGCTTTTTTAGTTTTTGATTTTATCTATAGACTCAAAAAAGCACAGCTACTTATAAAAGTTGCTATGCCTATGAAATCCAAGATCTTAATTTTTCACTATGTGACTTTTATTTATACAAAATTTTATTTCTTTGTGCCTCTTCTTTAACTTAATCTTTACATCCACTATTTAACTAATTTAGCGTGTACAATAGTTCTTGCATCGTCTATTTCATAAGTACACGTTACTAAGGTCAAGATCTTATCCCCTTTTTCTACTTTTACATCATTAGTATAAAAGGATTTATTCTTTATAAGCTTCACATACTCGTCGAATTCTTCTTTAGAACTGTAATTTATCTTTCCAAGTTTATCACCTGGTTTTAAAACATAAACTGAAAACACCTCATATGTATGTTCTCCATTTTCATCTTTTATGATAACTTTATTATTTTGATTAAAAAATTCATTTTCCTTAAATTTTTGAAGTTTACTAAACATAGAACCATTTCTCATATTATGTCCATAAATTACAGTATTATCATCCTTACCTTCTTCATTTAAGTAATCCATAAAAACGCATCCTGAAATAGATTCATTTTTATTAAAATCATGTTTCAGGTAAAAATCATTATCCGTGCCTTGAACGATTGGGTAATCTATGTCTGTATTCTCAACAGTTATCCATCCCTTATAATCTCCATTAATACCTTTTAACCTATCAAATATTCCCTTATAATCAATATTTTCAGGACTCTTCTGTATCTCTTCTATATACTCCTGCCTTACAGCATCATAAGTCTTACCATCGGTTTTATATTCATGAAGCTTAGAAAATATTTTATAACATGAAAATAAGAAAACAATTATTAATACAATCTCAATAAACGTCATAATTTTTTTCTTCATTTTATACATCCCTTCAATTTGTTGCATTTTCTTATATTTATTTCATTATGAAAGTTTTACCTTATATACATTATATCTAAAATTCCTTCATTCATAAATATTAAGTTCAGCTTAAAGTCAAAAATACCCTAATAAATTTTTATAGCATCAAAGGTCTGAGCCATAATTGCTAAAAAGGATTCTACCGAACATAAAATCCGATAGAACCCTTTTATTTTTATATCCTAAATTTTTCACACTACTCAAACTCTGAGTGATAATAATATTTACTACTTAGAAGTATCAGTATAAGTGAATGTATTTGTCTTATCTGAACGATCACGCCAATAAGAATTGTTATTTACAGTATTCTCAACATGTATATAAACATGAGGGTGATTTTTGTCTATAGTAAAAGTATTGCTTGGATCAATTTTTGACCAATCTGTGTTCTTAGTATAACTCACCTTAATTACTGGGCTTCCACTATAGTCCATTGGTATTATTTCACTAATCTTATAAGTACCAGCTGTAAGATAACCATACTTACTTAAATCAGCCTTATCACCTGTTTCGTACCAACCAGTATCATACACTACTCTATCATTTCCTCTTAAATAAGCATTCATAGTCTTGATATCTCCAGCAGATAAATCTACATTATATTTTGCTGAACTTCCTAATTTTTCTACAGAGATAGGGAACGTAGTATCAAATGTACTTGTACCATTAACTGCCTTATCTATAGTTACGCTACCAACCTTTGGGTTAATAGTTACATGAGGTACTGGGAACGTTCCTGTTATATTTTCATTTGGCTTTAAGGGATCTTTTCCTGTTAATGTTGCAGAAACATTAGTTTCTACATCTTTTCCACTAAAATAAGGATCTGATACAGTAACATTATATGATATCTCTATGTGTACTCTATTATTTTGAGGACTTTGAGTTATCTTAGACAAATCAAATTCAATAGTTTCCGGATTATCTTTAACTACCTTGAAAAATCCAGCTGAAGGATTAACCTCTGTTCCGTTAACCTTTACCTTAATATCTCTATCTGCTGTATTCTCTGGTAATGTAAAAGTTGATGGTAAAATATCATAAATTTTTCCATCTTTAATTATTGTTTCATTTATATCAGTCTTTACTTCCTCAGCTATTGATGTAAACATGGAAACTATTTTATCTTTATCATTTGTGTAATATTTATCAGCCCATGCACTTTGAGTTGATTCTACACTTTGAATAGTACTTAAAAATTGTTTTGCCATATTCTCATCAGTCTGAGATGAATTTCCGGTAAACAATCCAACACTGTACATCTTAGCTTCAGGATAATTGTCAGTTCCTTTTGCTATAGTTAGCTTGCCTTGCCCATCTGCATATGTGTAACGATCATCGTATAAATATGGTCCATATCTACCAGAGTCATCATCATAGTACTCATAATCCCAATATCTATAGCTACATGTAAAATACCCAATTCCGCCGATTGTAGTTATACTTCCTTTAATCTCATTATATTTTTTTTGAGCTTCTTTAAAATATCTATCATATGATCTATTTCCTGCACCTGAGACATATAAATCATTATAATAGAAAGTTGGGAGTCCATCTGTAAAAAACAATACATATCTTTTAGCAGTAGGATTAGTCTTTTTAGAAACTTGAAGAAGTCTTTTTATTTCACCTATTCCAGCCTCTGTATTTGTCCCTTCTCCTCCATACGGATTTCTAGCTTTGAGACCTGCTACAGACTTCATTATATTACTTTTATCTCCAGTAAAATCCATACCATCATCATTATACTCTCTTTTCCCAAATGTCGATATAGCCATTCTTATATCTGCATTAAGAGGATTTGTGCTATTGTATATTGTATTTACAAAGTTTTCAGCAGCATCTCTTACATTTTTAATTTTGTCCTTCATACTTGTTGATTCGTCTACAACCATTATTATATCTGCTTTAACTTTTTCATTTTGTGGTACAGTTCCATTTATGTCAAACTTTATCTTATATAAATCATTTCCTATAGATTCTGCAGTTTTATCTATAGTGATTGTTTGGTTACTTGGTGTATTTATATTTACAAATGTTGATGTAGAAGCATTTGCTTTAGAGTTATATCCAGTAAACCCCATTGTGAAAAGCAATATTACAGCTAGTAATGCAGATCTTAGTCTCTTTTTTAGTATATTTTTTAGATTTCTTACTTCTTTCATTACTATGCCTCCTTACTTGCCTTTCTATTTTTTTTAGCTACAACTAGCAACAACATTAAACTACCAACTGCCATAGCAGTGTACGTTACTATGCTGTCATCTCCAGTCTTTGGCGAATCATTTTTGCCTTTTTCTGGCTCAGATGATTCAACTGAATCGTCTGGTTCTGGATAAAGACTTTCCTTTGTTGCTGTAAATATCCAATCAACAGCGCCTTCCTTGTTCATATATTCATGTCCTGTAGAGGGTCCATCCAGTGTCACCACAGCATGTAGTCTAGCTTTCTCTCCTGGTTGAAAAGTTCCAAGTTCTATATCTTCAGATAATCCATTTTCACCACTAACAGGTCCATTATATATGATTTTATCTTTATATGTTATCTTAATCTCTAACTTAGTTAACAAGTCATACTTCTCTTCCTTTGGTGTAGCTCTTTCAGCTCTCAAGTAAAGAGTATATGGCTGATCATGTTCATTTCTTATAAACATTTCTCTATCAATAGAGTCACCTGGCAACATACTCTCTTTATATAAAAAGTTTGTTTCTTCTTCTGGTAATGATATTAATATACCGTCTTCGTCCCCAACTAAATGAACATTAGAAGGTAAAGTTTGTGCCAAAACCCCTTGAGCATTTACTACCAAAAGAAGTGCAAGGGTCATAACTATACATTTTAAATAGCCCTTCACCTTTATACCTCCCATTATGGTTTACTACTAAATTATTAGTAGCATTGAATTTTCAAATAAAGGGGCATACTGTGGTAGCAAGCCCCTTGATATTTTATTTATTATTTTGCACCTGGTATTTCTGTACCATCAAATGCATCTGTATTATCTAATTTTGATAATATAGCCTTTGCATCTTCTCCTGCATCTTTCCAGTCTTTATAAGCCCCATTGCTTGCTTGCATAGAATCCGCATCAACTTTTATATAATATTCTTTATTCATGTCAGCATTGTTTGGAAGTTTAAAAGAATCTAATATCTGATTTGTAACATCCTCAGGTGCAACTACTCCTATATAATAAAAATATCCATCTGAACTCCTAAACCACTTTCCAAGATCTTCTTCTGATGTTCCCCAACAATAATCTGTTTTATAATTTAACTCAAAGTTATCTGTTACGTCTACATCATTACCATCTTCACCTTTTTGCATAACCTTTAATCCATGAACTCTTATAAAAGAATTAACACCTGATACATTTTTAACTTGAACATCCTTATTTATTTCTGCTCCTGGAGTTAAATTTTTAGCTTCTTCATATACTTCAACTACTTTTATTACTTGATTTTCTCCACTCATCTTTGTGTTAAATTTATTTGTTACACTATCGCTAGCTGTTAACCAAGCTAAAGTTCCTCCAACTATTCCAACTGTTAATACTCCTGCAACTAATAATGATGTTATCTTCTTATTTTTCATAATAATAAATCCTCCCATTTTTCTCTTTTATTTTTTTTATTATAAAATAATCTTCCAAATTATTTTTTACATTGTTTTATTAATTTTAACAACTTCCCAATTGTTTTTATCTTTAATATCCTTTTTTTACAACCAAGCTTCCCATTTCCCAATTGCAAATTTTCATCTCATTTTTCTATCTGTTACTCAATTCACTTAGCATTGTTTTTATGTTTTCGTCTTGAATATTAGTCCAAGCTTTTTCATAAATGGCTCCACTTCCATTAGAATCCTTAGCAGCTAAAACAGTTTCAGATTTGACATCTACTATAAGCTTTTTACCTTTATATCTACTTTTTAAATTATCAGGAATTGTAGCCGAAACGGATTCTATAATAGGTACTGTATTCTTGTTTGTTGGAACTATAGCCGTGTAATAATAGTATTCTCCTTTGCTATCTTTAAGCCATCTACCTTCCTGGTTGCTTCCAGTATCACTTGAATTAGAGGCTATATTAGCAAATGTGATTTCAACTACAGAGGTATCTCCAGGCCATGGATTTCCACTTTCATCTACCCATCTAGGTATTATCGATACTCTTATGATGGCTGGACTCTTGCTTTCATTAGTTATTTGAACTAACTTGTCTACTTTTGAACCGTTCCAATCGGTCTTATCTGTAAACCCATTTTCATTTACTGATATTTTCACACTTCCTGTAGAAAGATTATTAGTAACACTATCTTCCGCTGTCAAAGTTGCATATGTCCCTGATGTCAAAGCTACAGCTCCTATCATAATTGTAGCTAATATCGTTCCTATCATAATTTTTTTCATTACCCTACTTTTCACCTCCTTATAGAAGAATTTTCCTAAGCCATTGTAGTTTATTTTTATATCAACCTATAAGTAGTTTTATCCACTTTAAGGTTGATATGAAAATCACTTAGCTTTCGAATCTCGTCTTAATTTAATGTGATTTCATGTAATAATTAAGAATTTAATAAAAATCCCATTCCAATCTCTTCTTCAAAATGTCGAATTTTAGTTTTTGATATTTTGTTAACCATATGCAAATTTAATTATTTATTTAATATAATATAACACTTGCACTTAACTTATTTTATCATTTTATTATTATGGTTAATTTTTCTTTCGTTTATATTGGTTATTTTATCACATAGTTTCTAGCAACACAAGTGATATTTTTACAATTTAAGTAAGTTTTTTATGGAAATTCATTAAACTTTTTGTACGGTTTTATTAGCCTTTCGATTTTATCACTATCTAAAATACTATTTATAAAATTTATGATATTTTTCTTTTATTAACCAAGTATGTTGTTACTTGGCTATGTTTAAATTATATATCCGTTTTTTTATAACTCTTTAAATTTTGCTTTGAAATGCACGCATAGGGAATGAAGTGCAGTTTTTTTGCTAAAGACCGCCTTGTTTTTCCCATATAAAGTAAGAATTTTATATAAACAAAATTAAAAACGGACTATACATTCCTATATAGTCCGTTTAATCCCAAAAACACTAAAAGTTCTTATATTAATTTTATTTATCATCTTTATTTCTATCGTCATCTTTATTAATCTTTCTAACCATAACACTAACACCAGTAAGTCCAACTGCTATTACAATTATAGCTATTATTATCTTATTCAAATTCTTCTGCATATATTGCATTTTGCTTCCAAGTCCACCTATATGTTTTACAACCCTTCCTACAAGAAGCTGTTCACTTACCAGGTTTGGATCTTCGACATTATTAGCATCTCCTTTTGTGACAAACTTTATTTCATCTTCTTTTATGACTTGTTTAACTCTATGAGTTGTTATATTGTCAGACTGTGAACTTGCAAAAGTTATTATATCTCCTTCTTTTATTTCATTTGCAGGAGTTTCTTTTACAATAACTAAATCTCCCGGTTCTATAGTAGGACTCATACTTCCAGTAAGAACTGTATAAAATTTATGACCCATTACCGAAGGCTGAACCCCCATTTTTTTTGCTCTAAGCATAGTGAAACATATAAGTATCATTGATATGAGTACTAAATAAAATAATATATTTCCTATTATCTTTCCAACTTTTTTCATGAATGAAACACTCTCCTTACATTTTACCATTTATCAATAGTGTATCATATTCATTTACGAAATCGAATTATATTTTAAACATTAATAGTAATTTTCTTATCAAACAACCTTATATATGTAAAACATTTTTACAAATCAAAATGAAACAATTTTTTAGACAAAACCTAATCTCACGTTGCTTTTATCTACCAAACTTGACCCAAACTGTTCAAGCAGATACAATATATATGCACATAGAAATTAACGAATTTTTAAACTAAAGAGAAACTAATAAATAAAGTAAGGATGGTAATTTATGAACAGCACTAAACTCATCATATTTGACATGGATGGACTTATGATCGATACAGAAAGACTTAATTTAAAGGGTTGGATTGATATCGGAAAAAAACATAATTATACTATTCAGGCTAAAAATATTCAAAAAATAATGGGCATGGCTCGTCATGAACATGAGCCTATCCTTCGTAAAGATTTTGGTGATGATTTTCCATATGAGACGATATACACTGAAAAGAATCAATATGTAACAGATATTATAGAAAGAGAATGCATTAGTGTAAAACCTTTTTTGCTAGAGCTTTTGGATGTGCTTGATCATATGAGAATAAAGAAAGTTGTTGCAACTGGGACAGGACGAGAAAGAGCTATTTATCTTTTAAAAAAAGCCGGTATCTATCAAAGATTCGATGATATGATTTGTGGAGATGAAGTTAAAAACGGAAAACCAAATCCAGAAATTTTTCTAACCGCCTGTAAAAAAGTAAATATATCGCCAGAAGAAGCTATAGTCCTCGAGGACTCTCAAAATGGTCTTATAGCCGCTCATAATGCTGGAATAAAATGCTTTCTTGTTCCTGATCTTCAATATCCTTCTCCTCAATATGAAAACTATGCAGAGAAAATCTGTGAAACATTAAAGGATACTATTGATTATATAAAGAAATGATACTATAATAGTAAAAGTCTCGTATTATTATCAAGTTATTTTTTAACTTATAATAAAACAATCCACAGCTATGGATTAAAATTTTTCCATAACTGTGGATTGCTTTGAATTAAGAGTTATTAATTAAAATTTCACTCTTCACACATCTCACTTCTAACTATTTAATAACTTTAAGTTCTTTGCTCACCTTATTAAGAACTTCACATCCGTCTTTAGTTACAAGCACTAAATCTTCTATTCTAACTCCAACTTTACCAGCTATATATATTCCCGGTTCAATAGAAAATATCATACCTTCTTTTACTGGCTCATTATTTACAGCTGAAACATCACCTAGATCGTGTACTTCTATTCCTATAGAATGACCTAGTCTATGTGTAAAATACTCACCATATCCCTTAGATGTTATATAATCTCTTGCAGTTGCATCTATTTCTGAGAATTTAACTCCTGGTTTAATCATAGCTATAGCTCTCATATTAGCCTCACGCACTATTTCATATACTTCTCTGGCATTTTCTGATGGTTCACCAAGAAATACAGTTCTTGTCATATCTGAGCAATAAGAATTCTTTTTACATCCTATATCTAGTATTACACTATCCCCTGTCTTTCCTTTAGAATCATCAGGTTCATGATGTGGATCTGCAGCATTAGCTCCATAAGCTATTATTGGGTCAAACGAAAATCCTTCTGCTCCAAGATCTTGATATATTTCTGCAAGTTTAGATGCCATTTCCTTTTCAGTGAATCCCTTGTTTGTAAGCTGTGCTAATCTCTCTATAGCCATATCATTTAATCTAGAAGCTTCTCTCATGAATTCTTTTTCTTCTTCATCTTTGCACATTCTAACTGTATCTACTAATGTAGCTGCACTTACAAATTTACTTCCTGCTCCCAAATCTATAAGTTTTAATAGAAATCTTGCTGGCCAATTCTTGTCGATAGCTATTGTCTTATTTTTTTCTATATAATCAGACAGGTTGCGCCGAAAATCATAAACCTTGAACAACGGCACGAGGGGCTTAGATCGGAAG
>ERZ1106969.2115-NODE-2115-length-11039-cov-2.924800_pt1 | contig 11039 bp, 20 predicted proteins | sample MGYA00403685_ERZ1106969 | MGnify/ENA primary metagenome ERZ1106969 (study PRJEB35170, sample SAMEA104062416) | human gut metagenome | biome: human gut; feature: human-associated habitat; material: faeces | place: Denmark | collected 2012-05-18 ... | reverse complement strand
TGAATTACAAACTACAAGATGTAAAACATGATATTTCCTTATCTGAAAGATCAAGTAAGCAGTTTATATTAGATATAGAGAACTGCAGTAAGTCTATAGATAATAAAGAAACAGAAGTTGAGAAGCTTAGAAAAAAGTTTATAATGGTCACTGCAATGGCCTTATTGGGTGTAATTGCAATTTTAATGACTTCAATTAATGTGATATATATTTTTAAAAGTGAAAAGAATTTAAATCATATATTAAATATAATAATCGAAAATAAGTTTATCTGCCCCATGTGCAAAAGAGCCTTGGATGCTGATGATATAGAATATAAAAAGGCTGAAATGCTTCAAAACTTTAATGAAGATAAAGCCAAAAGGCTTGAAGATACAAGAGCAAAAGGAAAGACTTGTAACTCTATAATAGAAGATTTAAAAGCTAATATAGAAAAATATCAATCAAAATTAGATGACAATGAAGCTTACGTAAAGACATTAAGAGATCAAGAAAGAGATTTAATTTCTTCAATAGAAAGAAAGCAGGCTGAAATTGATAACTTTGTGCTTCCAGAGCCTACATTTGATGGAATGGAAGAAATGCAAAAGACTATTGAAAAAGTTCAAGAAAAACTTAATTCTTCTACTACTGTAGATAATTCAGAATTACTTGAGAAAAAGAAAGAACTTACAGTAACACTATCATCTTTAAACAGCAAGTTAGCTAAACAAGATAATAACGTAAGATTAAAAGCTAGAATATCAGAGCTAGAGAAAGAAGAAAAAGAGATTGCTAATAAGATTGCAGCACTTGAAGGTGAAGTTTTCTTGGGAGAAGAGTTCATAAAGACTAAGGTTGAAATCTTAGAAAGTAGTATAAATAAAAAGTTTAAAGGAGCCGTTCAGTTTAAATTATTCAAACAACTTGTAAATGGCGGATTAGAAGAAACCTGTGAAGCTACTGTAAACGGTGTTCCTTTCAGTAATGCAAACACAGCAAGCCAAATAAATGCAGGATTAAGCATTATAGATACTCTATGCGAACACTACAACATTACAGCTCCAATTTTCATAGATAACAGAGAAGCTATTAATAATATTGTATTGATAGATAGTCAGATTATTAACTTAAGAGTTAGTAAAGATAAAAATTTAAGAATTGAGGAGGAATTATAAAATGACAGAATCTAAAGCAGTCACAGTACAAGAAAAAAATGTTACAGACAAGGTGTTAAACAGAATTAAGGACCTAGAAGCACAAGGAAATATAAGTTTTCCTAAAAGCTATAGCTATTCAAATGCTTTAAAAAGTGCTTATCTAATGCTTTCAGAAGCTACTGACAAAAATGGAAAGCCGGTGTTGGAAGTATGTTCTCAAGCTAGTGTTATAAATGCTTTGCTAGACATGACAATACAAGGATTAAGTCCGGCTAAGAAGCAATGTTACTTCATACCTTACGGTGGCAAATTACAGCTTTCTAAAAGCTATCTAGGTAACATAGCAGCAACTAAAAGACTTAAAGGTGTAAAGGATGTATTTGCAAATGTTATCTATGAAGATGATGACTTTGAATACCAATTTGACTTAGAAATAGGTGTTAAAAAGATTACTAAGCATGAACAAAAGATTGAAAACATTAGCTTGAATAAGATAAAAGGTGCTTATGCAATAGTGATTAGAGAAAATGAGCCAAATTATGTAGAAGTTATGACAATAGAGCAAATTAGAAATGCTTGGAATCAAGGATATGCAAAAGGTAACAGCGGAGCTCATAAAAACTTTACTGATGAAATGGCTAAGAAAACTGTTATAAACAGAGCGTGTAAAAACTTTGTATGTACATCAGATGATAGCGATCTTCTAATAGATAGCATTAATAGAACAAATGAATATGAGCCAGAAGATATTATCGAAACCACTAAAGTAGAAGTTAAGGAAGAAATTAAAGAAGAAGCTAATAAAGAATTTGTTGATGTAGAAGTACAGCCAATACATGAAGCTAAGGAGCAAGTTCAAATGGATATGGAAAACGAGGTTGACTTTTAATGATTAAAGTTTTAGCCACTGGATCATCTGGAAATTGTTATTTGATAAAAGCAAAGAATGAAACTCTTATATTAGAGTGTGGAATAGCCGCTAAAAGAATCCTATCCGGCTTAGAATACGACTTAAAAAGTGTTGTAGGGTGTTTAATCACTCATGAACACAAAGACCACTGCAAGGCTGTAAATGAGATTTTAAAGCAAGGCATAAATATTTATCTAAGTGAAGGTACTGCTGCAGGAATAGAATTTAAAGATATTTTACATGGACACAGAATTAACTATGTAAGTGCTGGACAGCAGTTCAAGGTTGGTAACTTTAACATCATGCCTTTCGATACCCGGCATGATGTAAATGAACCATTAGGATTTCTAATACAGCATAATGAACTCGGCAAAATAGTCTTTGCTACAGATACTTTTTATCTTAAGAGTAAGTTTAAAGATGTGGACCATGTGCTTATTGAATGTAATTACTCGGATGAAGCATTAAAAGATTTACCACCATATAGAGCAAGAGTTTTAAAGAGCCATATGAGTTTAGAAACATTAAAAGAAACTCTTAGTACTTGGGATTTAAGAAAGACCAAAGATATAACTTTAATTCACATCAGTGGAGATAATGGAGATCCAGAGAGGTTCAAAACAGAAATATCAAGACTAACTGGTATACCTACTTATGTGGCAGAACCAGGACTAGAGATAACAGACTTTTAAGGCCCTTATTTAAAAGGGCCCAAAGGATTATAAAAATATAGACTTATGACGGAAGTCTATAGAACAAATATAACACATGGAAGAGGATTTTTCTATTCATAGATTATCCAATTTTATAAAAAATATACCACCAAAGAAGGTGAAATATGAAATACACAATACATGGATTTAGCCAGTCTAAAGCCGTTGAACTTGGTTTAGATAATGATGATTTGTTAATACTTAGGTATTTTATAGATTTCAAAGATAGCGGGTCAATGGTTTCTACAATTGTAGATGATAAAACCTTCTACTGGGTAAAATATGAAGCTATCCTTGAGCAGTTACCAATTTTAAAACTCAAGAAAGACAGCTTGTATAGAAGATTAAAGAAAATGTGTGCATTAGGAATACTTGATCACAAAACAGTATATAGAAACGGTTCCTATTCATTTTATAGCATTGGAAAGACTTATATAGATTTAATAGATAGTATGTCCAAAAAGAGCTTGGACGAAGTAGGGTCGGATTTAAATCCGACACCCCTCGGATTTAAATCCGTACCCCCTCGGAAACAAATCCGACACCCCTCGGATTTAAATCCGTACCATAATATTCATCTATTAAAAAATACATCTATTAAAGATTCTTCTATAAAAGAGAGAGAAGAGAATAATAAAAAATCTGAATTAGATAAACTCTCTCTCTCACAAGATAAAGCTGTAGATTTATATGCTTATGTGGAAAAGGTAACTTGTCATCCTGGAATATTGAATATAGGAGCTCTTAAGTTGGTGGTAAGCCAATATGGATATGAGCATACTAAAGCGGCTATAGATAAAGCATTAGAATGTAACAAGCTAGATATGAGATATATAAACGGTATTCTTAAGAACTGGTCCAGAGAAGGATACCCAAAAGATAAACCTCCACTACCAAAACAGCAGCAAAAGCAGAAAGGTAACTTTAATAACTTTGAACAGAGAAAATATGACTATAACAAGTTAGAAGATTTGTTCTTAGGTAAAGAAGAATATGTGGAGGGAGAAAGTTTAGTCAAGGGGGATTAATGTGTTAGAATACGCTTCGCAAATATGTGTAAGAAATAAATGCAATCAGTGTCCACTTGAGAAAGTATGTAAAAGTCAAAAGGAGCTTTCGAGAGAGGACACTGAGAAATGGATTATTGACATGGAAGTAAAAGCTAAGAAGCTTTTAGATTTAGAAAATAGATTATTAAAACTATGGAGGTGAAATAGTTGAATAAGTACATTATCTACGTTGATGAAACTAAAGTTCATAGACATGAGATAAATGTTGAAGGGAATATAAGTCAAGAAGAACTAGACCAGCTATGTAAAAATATTGACAGTAGATCTTTCAGCACAGACACAGTTATGAGAAGTTTAGCAAGAGATAGGAGATTTAAGTCAATAAAGCTTTCACAAGATTCGGAAGGAAGTTTGACTAATATTAATATCCCAGGACTTGAGGTGATAGATAAATGTTAAAGCCAATACTTTTTAATACAGACATGGTAAGAGCAATACTGGATGGGCGGAAGACTTGTACTAGAAGAGTTATAAAGAATTTAATTGTGTTTAATCAAGAAGAAGAGACATTTAGCCATAAAGATAAAAAGTCAGATATAGGTTACAAAGTAGGACTTACAAAAGATGAAATAGTAGAGTATGCACCTTATCAAGCTGGAGATATTCTTTGGGTTAGAGAAACTTGGAAACAATATGAAAAGAGAGTTGGAAAAGGCAGACAGACTCATTTGCAAAAATTTTATGGATACAAAGCTGATGCAGATAATCTTAATAATCCGAGTGAATTTTATGAAGGTAATTGGAAACCAAGCATTCATATGCCCAAAAAGGCAGCAAGAATATTTTTAGAAGTCACTAGCGTAAGAGCAGAAAGGCTTCAAGATATAACTACAGAGCAAATATTAAAGGAAGGTGTAGTTCAAAGATTTCCTAAAGTTAATGATAGATTTACACCAGATATATTGAGTGGTGGATTTATAGAATTGTGGAACAGCACAATTAAAAGATATGAAAGACATAAGTATGGTTGGAAAGCTAACCCTTGGGTATGGGTTATAGAGTTTAAAAGAGTGGAGATGAAGTAATGAAAACATATAAGACATGGGAAGTTATAAAGATGATAACTGAAAATCCTAAGTTAAAATTTAGAACCTATTGTAGTGATGTGTTTAAAGATGAAAATGGATATATAGTCTTTGAAAATATAGATTGTATAGATGGGTTTGATGGTAATTTTAAAGGGAATGAAGAATGGATCCTAGTGCAAGAACCAGTTAGCTTTATGGAAGCAGTTCAAAGTGGAAAGAAAATAAAAGTAGAGCATGAAGCAATAAAACACTTTGAGCTAAAATGTACTTCTGAATATTTAACATTATTTGTTGTGGTTGAAGAACTAGCGAAAAATTTAGATAGTATAAGCTTAAGAGAAATCATAACCGAAGGAAAATTCTATATAGAAGAGTAGGAGGGGTACAAGTTATGAGCGAGAAACGTATCAAAATCAATAATGAACTTGGTGTTCGTGAACAAAGACATCTTATAGAACTTACACAAGGACTCATGGCAGCACTAACACATGAAGAGTTTATACAGATAGTAGCAGTTTATAACAGTGTCATAAATAGATTGATGAAGCAAGCAGAGAAAGAAGGTATTGAGATATGAATAGATGGATAGGGACAGGCAGACTAACAAAAGATGCAGAGCTTAGATATACACCAGGAGAAGGAAAAGCAGTTACAAACTTCAATATGGCTGTAGATGATGGATTCGGAGAACATAAAAAAACATATTTCATCAATGTGGTAGTGTGGGGTAAAACAGCAGAATCACTTGTAACTTATACTCATAAGGGTTCTAAAGTAGCGGTGCAAGGGAAAATAACAACTAGGTCTTATGATGCCAAAGATGGAACTAAGAGATATGTTACTGAGGTTGTTGCGGACCAGTACGGAGGAATAGAGTTTTTAGATAGCAAGAAAGAAGAAGCAAACAGTAATAGTAATTACGATTATATTCAAAATGCTAGAGATGAAATTGGATATGATCCAGACATAGCACCTATTGATGATTCGGATATACCTTTTTAAGTAATCTGTAGAAAATACGACCTAAAGGGGGAAGATAATTGAGTTTAACATTTTTAGATTTCTTTAGTGGAATCGGTGGTTTCAGAAAAGGAATGGAAATGGCAGATCATACTTGCTTAGGCCATTGTGAGATAGATAAATTTGCAAATATGAGTTATGTAGCTATGCATAAACCAAAGGAGAGTGAATGGTTTGGAACAGATATTAGAGAAGTCAGAGCAGATGAATTGCCTAGGGCAGATGTTTGGTGTTTCGGATTCCCTTGCCAAGACATCAGTGTTGCAGGAAAACAAGTTGGATTCAAAGGTAATCGTTCAAGCTTATTTTTTGCAATTACAGGGATTATTAGAGACACAAAAAAAGAAGATAGACCCAAGTATTTATTCATTGAGAACGTTAAAAACTTACTTAGTGTTAATAGAGGATATGATTTCACCCGACTTCTCATTGAGTTGGATGAAATCGGGTATGATGCAGAATGGCAAGTTCTCAATTCTAAAGACTTCGGAGTTCCACAAAACAGGGAAAGAGTGTTCATTGTTGGACATCTTAGAGGAAGAAGTACCAGAAGAGTATTTCCTATCGCAGGAGAAAACCCAAAAACTATTAAACAGCTTGGAAATATAGTTGATACAGGAAATTTTAATAACCCACAAAGGGGTAGGATATATTCAGCAGAAGGAATTAGCCCAGCCTTAAATTGTTGTGGAGGAGGTGGACTAGAGCCTAAAGTATTACTAGTAGGGAAAGTTCATCCAAGTGGTAAAGGTATGAATGGTCAAGTTTATGACAGCGAAGGATTGGTGCCAACACTTACAACTAATAAAGGCGAGGGAAATAAAATTTTAGTAAGGGCAGTATTAACTCCAGATAGATTAGAAAAAAGACAAAATGGAAGAAGGTTTAAAGAAGATGGAGAACCAATGTTTACCCTTACTGCTCAAGATAGGCATGGTATTGCAATATTAAGACCAGTTAGAACTGAATATGGAAAAGCTATAAGAAAAGCATATGAATCTGGTGAAATCAAAGAAAGCAGACACAATATGACTAAGTTAGAGCCTAGAAATGATGGTATAGCTAATACATTAACTACTGTACAAAAAGATAATTTACTATTAGTTAACTGTAGAATAAGAAAACTAACACCAAGAGAATGCTTTAGATTACAAGGGTGGACAGATGATTATTTTGAGAGAGCTGCAAGTGTATGTTCAAATAGTCAATTATATAGACAAGCGGGAAATGGAGTAACAGTTACAGTAATTTATGAGGTAGCAAAGAGATTAAGTTAGTTCGCAATCCTAAGAAAATGTGAAGGAGAAATGAAAAATGAAAAGCACAGGTATAGTAAGAAAGTTAGACCAACTTGGAAGAATAGTTATTCCAATGGAGTTAAGAAGGACTCTAGACATTGCTGAGAAAGATGCAATAGAAATATATACAGATGGAGAAGAAATCGTATTAAAGAAATATGAGCCAGCTTGTATATTCTGCGGTGAAGCTAAAGACGTTATTAACTATAAAGGCAAGAACATTTGTAAGAATTGCAAGAAGGAGCTTAAAGGATGGAGATAAAAGAAACTGTAAAAGCAGTACATGAAAATGCTGAAAAGCATGGATTCTGGGAAGATTACCATGAAATCTTTGATACAGAAATACCAGTAAAATTCAGAGGACAGATGATAAATAATGCTATTGGTAATAGGTTAATGCTTATAAGCGGAGAAGTAGCAGAAGCACATGAGGGACTAAGAAAAAATGATACTGAAAACTTTAAGGAAGAACTTGCAGACATAGTTATAAGAGTCATGGATCTATGTGGTGGATTAAGAATAGATTTAGAAGCAGAGATAAAAGCTAAAATGGAAAAGAATAAGGATAGACCTTATAAGCATGGCAAGTCATTCTAAAGATATTCACTGGTGCATATGCGGGTGTAGAGCAACAGAGCTTCACCATATAGTGTTTAGGAGTAAGGTAAAAGCATTAGAGAACTGTAAGCTAAACCATATTTATTTATGTTCTAATTGCCACAGAGGTGACGTGGGGGTTCATGGGAAGAACGGTCATTACTTAGATTCAAGACTTAAACTTAAATTTCAGAATAAACTTGAAATTATGTTTAATAAGCAGCAATTAACAAAAGAAGAGATAAATGAAGTTTTAAAGATAAGTGATAAAGCATTGTACACGCTTCTTAAGACATTAAAAGTGGACAAGGGTAAATACTACAGAGAAGATATTATAAGAGCATGTATGGGCGGCAAGATAATTATAGAACCGTACAAGTAAATAAATGGACAAGTCCTAGGTGGACATGCCTAGCTTGTCCTTCTAAAAACAAAAGGGGTGAAAGTAATGAAACAATCAATTAGTATTAAAAATCAAGACGGTGAAATGGTAGTTACAAGTAGAGAAGTAGCAGCTAACTTTGAAAAAGAACATAAAAATGTAATCAGATCCATAGAGGGACTAATGACCGAAATTAAACCGGCTCAAAATTGCGCTGGTTACTTTATAGGTACTGAATATAAAGATTCAAAAGGAGAAATGAGAAAAGAATATCTTCTAACTAGGGACGGATTCACTTTATTGGCTATGGGATTCACTGGAGCCAAGGCTATAGAGTGGAAGTTAAAGTACATTGATGCATTCAATAATATGGAGCAGTCTTTAAGAAATTCTCAAAAGATGTTAAGCCCTAAAGAGCAATTAAAACTTCAACTTCAAATTTTAGAAGAGCAGGACAGAAAGATAGAAGATGTAAAAGAAAAAGTTATTTCACTTGAGGATAATATGCCACTTTTCAATGTAGAGTGCAAAGAACTACAGGCTTTAGTAAGAAAAATAGGCATAAAGGTGTTAGGTGGAAAAGATGCACCAGCTTATAAGGATCACTCTCTAAGAGGGAAAGTTTATTCAGATATTCAGCACCAATTAAGAAGAGAGTTCGGAATAAGCAGATATGAAGCTATAAAGAGAAATCAATTTGAAACTGCGAAAGAGATAGTATCAGGATATAAGGTTCCATTGGTTTTAGAAAATGAGATTGAAACATCTAATAATCAAATAAAGTTTATGGAGGGTTAAGCATGGATAACAAGGAAAAAGCACGATTAACTTATAACTTTATCAAGTATAGAAAGAGAAGAAGAGAGCTTGAAGCAAATGCTTATGGAATTGAAAATGCAGATAGGGTGCTTAAGAAAAACTACCATGGGAAAAGAAGAGTAGGTTCAAATGGCTAAAAATAAAGGGAAAATGTTTGAAGAGGATTTTAAAAAGTCAGTTCCAGAGTGGGCATGGTGTTATAGATTTAAAGATGGAACAGCTAACTTCAATGGATCTAAAAATGAAAATGTAAGATTCCAAGCACACAACATTTGCGACTTTCAAGTTATGGCATATAGAACACTCTTCTTATTTGAACTTAAAAGCCATGAGGGTGCCAGTATACCATTTAGCTGTATAAGAGCGAACCAGCTTGAAGAAATGTCATCTATTCATCATCCAGATATAAAAGCATATTTTGTATTTAACTTTAGAGATATTCAAAACACTTATGCAGTATTAGCAGCAGATGTTAAAGAATTTATAGAAACAACAGATAGAAAGAGCATACCGATTAAATGGTGCATAGAAAACGGAATAGAAATAAAGTCAGAAAAAAAGAAAGTTAGATTTAGATATTTTTTAGAAGAATTTTTAGAGGGGGAAAATAAATGAAAACACATATTGTAATTTCAGAACTTAGAGATTTATATGCAGTGAAACATGCTTTACAAATGACAGTAAGAATGAAGAAAAATGAAATTGAGGAATTAAATAGGTTTAAGGAAAACGGATCAATATCAGAAGAAGGAACAAAAACTCTAAATAAGCTTGAAAAAGATATAGGAAGAGAAATTGGTTTAATTCTAAGAATACAAGAAAAAATAAATGAGATAAAAGCAGCCAATGAGGTTTAAACATGGAAGAGTTAATGCTAGATGATATAGAAGAATTTGAAAGACTTCTAGAAGATTTCAAAACATTACAGGATACCGATTACCATGGAGCTTATGAATTACACAAAAGAGCATTAGGGCTTTATGATAGGTGGAGCGAAATACTCTTCAACATACGTAAAGTAGATTCTAGTAAGAAGAATGCTTATATAAAAGACAGAGTAAAACACATTTTAGAAATTATAGATAATGTATATATTTCGTCTAGAGTCGTATTCGTAAAAGGGAAAGGCGATTTAAACAATGGAAGGTATTAAAAAAGAAGGAGTTATTTCTCCTTCTTAGATAAAAAATCTTTAAGTATTTTATTAACTTGTTGAGAAAAACTTCTGTCCTCATTCTCACCAATTTCTTTGATTTTATCATAGACATCTTTATCTAGGCTGATTGAAGTTTTTGTTTTTTCCATTAAATCACCTCAAAAATATTTTAGCATAAAAAAATATATTTTACTATATTGTATTCAAAAGTATTACAAAGTATGATAAAATAATATTAAGAAGTTTATAAGGTATTTTGAAGATTTTAAAAAGCTAAGGACGATATGGAAGGAGGTAAGTATGAAAAGTGTTAGTAGTCCAAGCTATACCATATAAGACGTTTAAAGAGAGACTAAGGATAGTTAAAGAACACTCTGGAGAAAAGACAAAGATAGAAGTTAACAAAACTTATATTTATATCGAGAGGGTGGAAGAATGACAGACTTATTAAGAATAGGGATTATAGTTTCAGTGCTAATTTTAGCATTAGTAATTGGAATGTTTACGTGGGCACTTTGCATAATAGCAGCTAGATCAGACAGAGAAATGATAAGAAAGGAAGAGGAAAATGGAATACATCAAAGAGATAAACATAATGGAAGCAATAATTCATGTACTAGATAATAATGGTGATGAACCATTGCTTAATGATTACCAGTTAGAACTTAATGAAGAGACTTATACATTTCTTTTAAAAAATGTTGAGAAATGTTTAAAAGATGAAAAACTCAGATATGCTAAATTCAATCCAGGAAGAAGCATAGTTAAAGAAGTTGCTGAAGAATATTTCAATGGTAGAGATAATTTAACCAATATTTCTAAAGAACTTTCAATTAGATTATTCGACTTCATGCGAGCTAATAGAGATATACCTTCTTGTGATCTTTGTGTATTGTCAATAGTTACA
>ERZ1106969.2114-NODE-2114-length-11043-cov-2.415453_pt1 | contig 11043 bp, 20 predicted proteins | sample MGYA00403685_ERZ1106969 | MGnify/ENA primary metagenome ERZ1106969 (study PRJEB35170, sample SAMEA104062416) | human gut metagenome | biome: human gut; feature: human-associated habitat; material: faeces | place: Denmark | collected 2012-05-18 ... | reverse complement strand
CCGTAAAAACTCTTTCTCTTGTAATTTTAATTCTGTATACCGCAAATTCCTCTTTACAGAGCTTCTTTAAATCCTCAAATTTTCCTCTAATCTTTAAACTTCCTTCACACCAGTTCGGCATATCATTTTCCTCCATTTTTTGACCTAGATATTAATAATTTCGTTATCATACTCTTCTATTCTGCATTTATTGAATCTTTTATTCTTTACTGAATAACACAAATCTCTTGTATCTGTTCCTTCAAAAAAACCAAGTGAGCAGTAACTTAACATTACCAATTCACTATGACAACGATATTGTTCCTCTGTATAAAAAGGACATTTTGCACAAGATGAAGGAATATCAAAATCCAATGTAATTTTCATAACTAATCTCCTAATTCAGTTGACAAAATTCTTAAATTTCTGTAAAACAGGCTCATACACAAACATCACCTAAATACTAATTTTTCTGTGCTGCATATTCGATAATTTCTTTTATATGCTTACGAGCCTCTAGGTTTATGTAATCGAAATATCGGATATTTCCTCTTAACATTTCTGTTGCTTCATTACCAATTGCAAAAGCAAACCCAGATACTTCCTCTCCCTTATCCACTTCTTTTTTTGCACTTTCTACCATCATATCAAATTGTTTTTTAATCTCTTCCCTGGTCAACTTCCCATACTTTCCCATCTTAGTTCTCCTTTCGCCCAAATATTAATAATCTTATTGTTTTAAGTTTCTTTTATCCTTCCACACTATTTTTTCTCCACAGTGTGCACAATGCTTCCAACTTGGCAAAATCCCTTGATTACAATGACCGCAAAAATAGATATGCACACCTTTTTTAAAAGTTACATTTCCGATTTTCTTGTCCTCTTCTGTTATCTTTACCTTTGGAACAAAGCCATAATTTATGGAATCATAATTATCTTCTATATCGCTCCAGTCTAGCTTTGTACCACACTGTCCGCAATATTTGTTTCTATTTATGTCCGGATTATGTAAGTATTCTCCACTTCCGCAGTTAGGGCAATATGGTGTAACTCCTTCTTCTTCAAGAACTTTATCTTCCACTTTCAAATTGCCTTTCACAATTCGCCAATAAAGCCAATCTATCATCATGAGAAAATCATCTTTTGTTGTGGCGTTGTGTGTTTCTAAATCCAATTCTTGTTTAATCAAATCTAATTTTTTTTCATTTGTCATATCACAAAATTTTTGTCTGCTATATTTCATTTTTATATTTCCTCCTTTTAGTACGCTGTACATTCACATTTGTTTCTGCTTTCATAGTATTCTTTTTCATACTTTTCAAAAGCCTCTGATACAGCCTTTCTTTTTACTGAAAATTTAATTTTTGTTTTCCTTTTTTAACCTAAAACCACATCAAGCGATGCATCAACTACCTTGAATCTATTATTTAATCTGAACATATGGAATCTTCCTGTTTCTAATTCGACTACACCTCTTCCGCCATTTTCTTCATAGTCTGTTGCTATAAAGTATTTTTTCTTTGAATCATCTGTGACAAATACCTCTCCCGGCTTTATATCTTTAAAATTTTGAATGTTCAACTCTACAACTCTTACTTTCATTGCCCTTTCCTTTCTTGGTTGAGTTTATTTTTTTAACCCATTCATCTCTTCCAAATCAATCTTAATTCCATCAACTTTTCCTTTGATGAAATTTTCCTTATCAACAATAACAATTTGACTTTTTTGAGGATCTTTTTTGTCGTAAAGAAACCCTAAACAAGTTCCAGTCTTTTGTAATGTCATTTTTAATAGTTCTAAATTAAGGCTAATCGCCTCTTTTGTTTCCTCTGTCATCTCTTTTTTCCTTTCCAAATAACTACCATACTAGGGAATGGGGCGGAATCTTTTGCTCCAACAAACTTTAACCGCCCTTGAATAAATCTAACTTCCGCTTTCCCCCAAATATACTGATGGAATCTTTTTGTATCTGTCCTAGCTGGTAGCAAGGCGACAACTGTTGTATTTGCTTTTTGACCTTCCTCATAGCACTTCTTTACAAATGCATCCTGTAACTTTGTGCTATAAGGTGGATTGCAAAACACTGTTTCTCCGCTCCAGTCTTGTACCAAGCCATTTTCCTCTTCTGTGTAGAATTTCTTACATTTAGCAGTCTTTTCTATACAGCATGGATCAAGAGTAAAATGAAACTCTCGATCCAGCTCTTGAAAAAACTTTAAAGGGGTTTCCCAATCATCTTTACCAGTTGATAACAAGGCTTTATTCATACTCCACCACCATATATCCATCTTTTTCTCTTCTACAAACATACAAATCCATGCTCTTCTTTTCCGGATAAAAGAAAGCCTTATCCGATTCTACTTTTTTAAAAACCGCTTCCGGAAATATATTTTTAATATGTAGCTTCATGTCCTTCCATTCGTTCATAAGTTCTATATATTTTCTATTTCCTTCTTGGAGCCAAGGTGGTTTTACTTCCACCTTTTGCTCTTCCATGTGTTTATATTCTGTCGCTTTTGCAAAACCGAATCTTTCCATGATATCTCCTTTCTATTAAACAAATGGTAATTGTTCCTGTATTTCCTCTGGAACTTGTATAAACCCATCTTTATCTCTTTAAAGTTCCTCTTCTTCTAGTGCAAATGCATCCAATTCACAAGTCCGTTGAAGAATTTCTAGATCGAGTACAAAGCACTTGGCCCTTTGAACAACTTCTTGTCCATCTTCAAAATGTTTGAATTTCCGTTCCGTGTATTTTTTGAAGTACATCTCTTTTTTCAACTGAGTCGTAAACTGCTTAGAGGTTAAGGCTTCCACTTCGTTCGTGAGGTTATAGTCTTTTATGTATTTCATAAAATCTGAATAAATACCGTTAACCCTCAACCACAGTTCCTTGCTGTCCTTGTCTACCTCGTACTCATATCCTTTTCTGATCTTATTTTTAACCGCCATGTCGTCAAAATGCTTAATAATAATGTCAACCGCACTATTGACCTTTGAGTTGCCATCTAATGCGTTATATGTATTATCAATGATCGCCTTTCTGACTTGTTCATCAGTCACTTCTGCTAATTTCCAGAAGTTTAAACCAAACTGGCTATAAAGATCCGCAAGAATCAAAATTCCAAGATAGACATTAGAAATTCCATTGATTAAGCGATTCTCAAAATCCATATTTTCAAAGACTCGACTAGCTTTAAATAGCTCGTCCAATCTGTCCTCTGAAAGATTCATGGCATTTTGAAGCAATGCTCGACCAAAGGACCGTAGTAATCGATCGTTCTTCGTTAAAGACTTGAACACTTTTTCATGTTCTTTGGTTCGGTCCTTCTTTGCAAACTGCACATCAATGATACGCTCTTTGATGGCGGTTTCGTCAAAAGAAGATTCCCCAACTAGGATAAGTGGTGCTCGTCTTGTGTAGTTGACTACACTCTGGTCCTGTCGCCCTCTTTGCGTTGTCTGGTAGTGGTAAGCACTTCTCATAGTTCCGCTGATTAGCCCTAGTTCTGCTTGGTTGAGCTTATGTGGCTTGTATTCTTCCAGAATAAAAGGAATTAAATTGCTGCTATGTAAGGATTTTAAAATACTAAAGTTTGTAAGACCTTTACAGGCAACACCGCCAACAATCATCGAAAAAATGGGTTGTACAATTTTTTCAACCGTCTCTGATTTTCCCGATCCAGCTCCGCCAGCAATTACTAAGTGCGAAGTCTTGATTTTTCTTTGCCATAACCGTTCTTTGAAAAAGCAAGCAGACACCCAACCAATGATATTTACCGTTCTTTCCAATGTATTGAATCGAAACAAGTCCTTTGCTAACATTGTTAATCCCTCCTTGCGAATCGGCTTTATATCAAGAATTTCAGACTTCACATAGTCATTGTTTTCCACTACGGAAATGACTGTGTTGATCTTTTCTCCCTTTTTATTTACTGTACTGTCTACACCTGTATAGACCCATTCATCACTTTGTTTGTATAACCCTACATATGGAAGCCCTACGCAATGACTAAAGTTTCTATATTTATTTGTGAGATAATCTTGTACGCCTTGTAAATCCGATTCACTTCCATTCCAAGTCATTTCAATACCACCCATTCTTTTAATGGCTTTCTTGAACAACTGGGCATTTGCAAAGGCTGTCCCATCTAAGATTTCCTCTTTGACTACTCCATTTCTTAAAATGAAACGCATTTCTATCTTATTTCCTTCTGGCATATCAATAGAATTTAACGGCTCCATTAGGAAATTAGAGAGTTGTTTTGAACCTTTATCTTCTCCCAAGTAGAGATAGTAACCATCATGTTTTTCAAATATTCCGTTCTTTTTCACTTTTATTTCTTCTTGCTGTTTTTCTATCTCTGCCATGAGTTAATCTCCTATTCCTTTAAAAATTCTTTTAGATTAGTCTCCAATTCTTCCAAAACACAAAAAATTAAATTTCGAAAAATTGGATACTGTTGATACTTTTTATAAATTTCTTCAAACCTCTTTTGAAGCTGCTCTGCATAGCTCACTTCTTTTTTAGGCTCGAAAAATTCCTTATGAAACTTCCAGAGTTCTGTGTAAAACTCTACCAAGAGAGAAATAGTTTCTTTTGATTTTTCTTTATCCATTGTTCGATCTCGAATTTCTTTTACAAACTTATCGAAAAATGGTTCATTCCACAGCACTAAAATCTTGGTCTCGTACTCTTTTGTACTCTTCCTATCCTGCTCTGGTGGAGTATTTTCAACCAAGTGATGATATTTCTTGACTTCATTATAGAAGTCATACACTTTCTTTAATTCCACATTGCTTTACTCCTTTCTAGTATTTTTTTCTTAATTGCAGTTTTTATTATGGTTCTAAACTACTAAAATCTAATGTAGTATAACGATCGCTATACGCAACAAATAACTTTTCAAGTGTTTTTTTTGCTTCTTCCTCTTTTTTGTATTTTGCCATTGTAAGATCGTCGTCATTTGCTCTCGCTATAACAACATACTCGTCGGCATATTTTTCTACATAAAAACAGTCAACTGTCATTGTGTTTACTATAATTGTTTTGTCCATATTTCTAATTAACATTTTTTATCTCTCCTAAATACTAACTTTGCTCAAACAGTGCTTCCCATTTATATTTCAGAATTGGAAGATCACTCTTTGCTGTTATCCACCAATCTGAGAAAGGTTCTGCACTTTTCGCTATCTTTTCATACAACTGTATTTTTTCAGAGGTTTTGATCAAGTCATTTTGCTTAATCTTTTCCTCTAACTCTTGTAAAATTCTATCAATCTTCGATTTCTCTATGCTCTCCCAACATTCCTTGTTTAATCTGCCATTGCTAATTGGCACATCGAATATACTTGCTATAAACCGCACAGAATCTTGAAAACTGATACCTTCTATCATGGACACATAGCTGAATATATCTCCCGATGCACCGCATGAATGGCAATAGAATCCGTCTTTTTTCGTATACCCTTGGAATACTTTCATGCTCGCATGCTTATCGTTATGGAAAGGGCATATAGTAAACCCTCTCTTATTAACTTTTAATCCATAATGTTTTGCTATATCTACCATAGAAACTTTAGATTTTACAAGAAGTGTATCTTCATTTCGTAGTGACATATAATCACCTCTTATTAAAGTTCATGAATATTATTTTCCAATACTTCTTTCAGCTCCTTAATAGCTTCGCTTTTTGACCCACATTCCTTCAAAACAGTACAGCCTCCTTGTGAATCATGTGCGATAATCCTATCTTCATCATCTATCTCAAAACGGACTATATGTCGTTTATTGATCACATTTCTCTTATCTTCGCTCATGACATATTGTTCATTTAGCCAGACACTTCTATAACCACTCATTTTTTTCTCCTTATCTGCTTAATAATTCCACAATCTTCTGACCAGTTTCTGTTTTATCACAAAACACCCAAATGACATTGTATCTCTCTGCCATCGTCTGCATTGCTTTATAAAGTTCCGCTCCTGTTGTTGGTCCTCGATTGATTTTTGCACCATTTCTTTTCAGCTCAGCAAGTTCTGTTTGAAAGTCTGCTCCTCTTGGAATTCCCCATTCCTTACGAATTTTTCTTTCGTACTGGAACTGTCTAGGATTCTTCCAAGACTTTACATCTTCTAGCGTTTTTATGTATCTGCTATGCTCGACCAAGACGACAAATCGGATGCCATTTTCCTGCGCTAATACCGCTTCGTCTCTAAATCTCGCATGAGATTTTCCACAGATATTGTTCACAACTTCGGTCAAGTCCTGCTTTGTATCAATCGTCAATTCTGTTACACCGAGGAGATCCATTTTCTTCAACTTATCCCCTCGACGGTCAAGTACGTTTTGAACCCTGTCAGTCACTTTCACGTAGTCACCGACTGGCAACGGAACACGAATTAATTCGTGCCCGTTCTGCTGCAACCAGTCTTGTTTTTGCTTGTGTTTCTGTACTTTCTGCGCCACATCTTCAAGAATTTTCATGGACTTCCTCCTTAATTAAATGGAAGTTCTTCTTCGATTCCATCTGGAATACTCATGAATCCATCACTGGAGGCTGCACTTGGTGAAGGCCTCCCCTGTGGCTGATTTCCTGCATTGGTTGAGTTTCCTTTAGATTCACAGAATTCTACTTCTTCGACCATGATATCTGTTGTATAGACTTTATTTCCGTCTTTATTCGTATAGCTACCTGTTTGAATTCTTCCGGATAAAGCAATTCTATTTCCTTTTCTAAAATACTTTTCCACAAACTCTCCTGTCTTTCCAAATGCAACGCAATTGATAAAGTCTGCACTCTGTTCACCATCTTTTACAAATCTACGATTCACTGCAAGAGAGAATCTTGCGATTGCAGTTGCTTTTTCTCCTTGTGAATATCTAACTTCTGGATCTGCTGTTAATCTTCCCATTAAAACTACTTTGTTCATGCCATTTTCTCACTTTCTTCTAATATTTTTCTTGCTTTTTCTATTGAGGAAGTTCCTGTCAATTCTAATACTTTTGCTTTTATCGAAAATACAGTTCTTCCCATTTCTTTATTTATCACTTCATATGAACATCCTTTTTGTACAAGATGTTCTAATTTTTTCTTTTCTTCTTTTAACCATTTAATGCAACGTCTATTACTCCTTAAATCTAGCCTTTCTTTTTTATTTGCAATTGAATAGGTACTTCTATTCAATAAGGGAGCTATTTCTTCTATTGAATAATTCCTCTTCAAATAGAACTCCAATTGTTTTTCCTCATCCCTTGTCCATGTTTGACAAGAGCGTTTTGGTTTTTTATTGGATTTTCTCCATTCTTTTAACCACTCTGGCTCTTTTCCAAAAATGTTTTCTTCCATTTTCGAGAAATTAATTGCATCCCTATTTGATTCAGCCCACTTCCAGAATTCATCTATGTATATGACATAGATAAATCTTTTGTTAATTTTCTTTTTTCTAAGTGGCATTCCTTTTGCGATTAATGATTTCCTGTGGGGGTTGGATATTCTGTTTTTATTTCCTAATGCCTTCCAAAATTCTGCAAATGATATGTATTCGCCATTATCTCGAAAAGCACCTAACTTCATTTTGTAAACTTTTTCCTTAACAGCTGATTCTGTCCTGTTAAGGTGCTTACAAATATGGGAGACAGAAATAGAACCCCACCTTTCCTCTAAATATGTTTTCTCTTCTGCTGTCCATCTTCTGGACATCTCTATTCCTCCTTCCAGTCTTTTTCTAGTTTTATTTCCTTTCCCTTGGTTGCCAACTCGACCAAGCAGGAACTGCTTACTTTTTCCTTTACTTGTTTTACTGCATCATAAGGATTACTCCCTTCTCCCAAATGACACAGAATAACGTTTTGTAAGGAATCTGACTTATTTTCTTCCACGATTCCAAGCATTGTCTGAGTGCTGCAATGCCCTAAAATTTTATGTTTATAGTTTGGAAAACTTGGATCAATCAACTCTGCATCATAGTTATTTTCGATAACTAAGTGATTGATTCCTACGCCTTTAAAACTGTAAGGACATAGTTCCAAGTCTGTTAAAAACAGCAATTTTCCCATTTCCTCATGTTTTATGAGATATCCAAAATTAGCTATCTCATTATGAGGAACATAAAAGGGAGTGACAGAGAATCTTCCTATTATAATAGGTTTTAATTCTCTTATGCCTTTGGTCACTTCTCCATATATATCTTTTATGAATTTTTGGGTTTCATCATTTGTGTAAATTGGAAAACCTAAATCCATATACTGGCTTATATATTTACAATGATCGCCATGCTGATGAGAAATAAGCATTCCTACTACCTTTGAAATCTGAAAACCAAGTGCCTTTTTAACATCTATTGCCTTGCATCCAGCTTCTATCAAGAGGGCTTCGTTCTCGCCCTCTATGATATAGCCATTTCCTTTTGATCCCGAACCAACTACTTTAAGTACCATCATAGGCTTGTCCTATTTCGCCCAGTCTGGAACATCTTCGTCCTGACTGTCTGCGTTGGTTGAGTTTTCTTCTTCTGCAACTTCACCTGCGACTGTTTCCACTTCTTCCACTGTTTTTTCTGAAACAATCTCTCCCTCGACTGTTTCAACTGTCGGAAATGGTGTGGCATTTGCTTTATCTTTGATATCTTGTTGTTTTTTACCTTCTACCAAATCAAGGTTATCGTTATTTTCCACCTCATTAAATGCTTGTAATGCTTCTTCATTCATAATTGAAGAGTCATCTGTTGCATTAATCAGCTTCTTAGATGCTCGATTAAGCACTGTTTTTTTAGCCATTTCCTCTGAAAAATTCTTATGAGTTGCTGATTCGTAACCTCTTTTTTTAGCTGATTTCCAAGATTGTCCTTGTGCCCATGATGCTTCTAGCTGTTTTCTACTCATAATCTCAACAACTCTTTCTTTATCAGTTTCAATCACTGCATATGCAGCAATAACAGGTTTGTCCAAATTTTCAAGAGAAGTCTCATGTTTATGGATTTTCATTTCCAATGTGTCCATGTCGTATCCATACTCAAAAATATCGCCTTCTCTTACAACATTGGCAACAGGCTGTCTTTTAAGGTTCTTTACACGATTAAGAATTGCTAATGTTCCAAAATAGGAAGGGACTAATTTGCATTTATTTCCATAAGCTACAAAATAACACTGTTTTTTAATTGGATTTAATCCCTGTGTTGCCATCTGCATTAAAGACTGTACAATTGACTCTTGTGTGCAAACAGAGGTTAACGGATTTCCGTCTTTATCTTCTGCTTCCTTTAGCATTAAAAAGGCTGATTGAACAGCGTTCCTAATGCTATAACTTTCTGGAAAGCAAAGACCTTTTTCTTTCTTCTCTTCTAACTGTCCAGATACCCACTCTACTTGATTTTGCGTAATCCCGAACTTCACTTGATTTGATACTGCATTCGCCATAATTATTTGTCCTCCTATTTGCTAAAAAATTCTTCTCTTAAATCTACAATTTTGTATCTCTTGTGATACAACTCTTTGCTCGCTTGAATCCCTTTAGGTGTCTTATCACATTGAAAATCTCTACATATCCCTGGTCTTATGTCATATATAAGACATTTTCGATTTATATCATCACGAAATGGACAAGTGAGATCCAGTGTGTTGTTTTTCATTGGTGCAATATGTTTTTGCTCTTTGATTCTGTGCTTTTTAACGTATCGCTTAATTTCTTTTATTTCCTTTCCTGATAAAGGAAGCACATTGGAGCAACAAGCACCACAACTGCTACATTTTCCATCAACTGTGAAATCATATACTCCACTTTTCATGCCGTCGATGATTTCTTGAATTTTCCCTATCATGATTTGTTTTCTTCTTCCACCTTCCCCATAATCTCTTTGATATTTTCCACACTATAAGTCTTTAGCCAAGCAACATCAATTTCTTCATCTACTACAATTCCAGTAGACTTTGAATTGATTTGAACAATATCACCTGTTTCTAAAATCATTCCCTCTGGAACTTTGTATGTATAGGCTCTTCCATGTGGCTCATTGTCTTTTAAAAATTTAACCTTTACAAATTGATGATTCATAGAATTCTCCTTTCTACCACTCCACCTTTGGTCTTTTTTCAGTACATTTACCATTCTCAAATACCCATCGCCAAGTATCTCCATCTTCTCCGTACATTTCGATGTAAGAACCTTCCTCAACAACTGGTGCAATGGCTTGGAACATATCAAATTCATCTCCTAATTTTTCATACACAAAATCCAAAATTTCTAACTCTGTTTCCTTTTCAAAAACTTCATACCCAAATTCCTCCAATGCTTCTTTTAAATTTTCCGCTTCTAATAACGTTTCATTGGATACCCATCTAAATTCTTTTCCTTCTCTTGCAAGCCTTTTAATAATTTCCAATGCTTTAGGCGAATTTTCATTTTGAATTTTAAAATTACTTTCTCTCATGCTTACACAATAGCCCATTTTTAAATCCTCGCTTTCTTATTTTTGAACTTCTATTCTTAATTGCTTGCTCTCTGAAACTCTGAGCATAATTAACTGAGAGTTTACAATCTTCTCTGCCTGAACCAAGCTGGAACCGCTAAGTCGTTCCGCATTGTCCAAGAAAATTGGCACTGATACATCGTTAATCTGCTGTAGTGTGGACACAATATCCAGTTTCGCCAGCATCTTATGACCGCTGTTAAGCCCTTTACCATAGAGAGTTCCGCCGATTGTAGGCTCGCAAATCTCCTTGAAGTCTCCATTGACTTGTTGCTCGAACCACTTCCAAACAACCAATTTGAAGTGCTTATTGACTTTGTCTGTAAGCATAGAGTATTTCTGCTTGTTAAAATCTTTGAGAAGTTCTAATTCCTGTTCAACATCCGCAATCTGCTGAGCAACTTTCTTCTGCTCTGTTTTTAAACATTCCACTTCTTCCATAGCAGCTTGGGAGGATTTAATTTTTTGTCTGTATCCAGCTAACTCTTCTTGTAACCCTAAACGCTTGATTTTAATTTGAGAGCGTTCTTCTGCACCAGTATCCATATTGGCGATAAACTCTTGTTTTTTCTGAATCTCTTCGCATAGAGAAATATA
>ERZ1106969.2113-NODE-2113-length-11052-cov-4.786669_pt1 | contig 11052 bp, 15 predicted proteins | sample MGYA00403685_ERZ1106969 | MGnify/ENA primary metagenome ERZ1106969 (study PRJEB35170, sample SAMEA104062416) | human gut metagenome | biome: human gut; feature: human-associated habitat; material: faeces | place: Denmark | collected 2012-05-18 ... | reverse complement strand
CAGCTGGCACGGTGCCGACATCCCCGTCACCAAGATCGAGACAAGCAAGCTAACCGCCAGCCTCAACGGTGAGCAGGGCAGCTCAACACTGCAGCTCGTCGTCGGGTACAACACCACACCCAACCCGATAGCCATGATTACCACCATCGTCAACGGCAGCATGAACAGCCAGAGCTGCAAGCCAGATACCGCAAGTAAGCACATCGACCTATAGCAACACGAAGGAGAGAGCAATGGCATTTGAAAACATCGAGCGCCGGTTCCAGAGATGGAAGGTGATCATGGTTCCCGGAGCGAAGTCATACGAGTCATGGGATGAGATGGTCACAGGCGAGAACTTCCCCGAGGAAGCCCGGTACAAATACAAGACGCACCGCACCAAGGCGATCGACCTCACGCTGAAAAACCCGGACTACGTCCACACCATGTCGGAGAACGGGATCACTGTCAGGTACCGGCTCGAACGCTGGCGCTAACCCCAACCAGGAGCGCGGCGACAGCTGCGCCCCTACCGGTTAGAAAGCACGCCCCCACCAGAACGCACCAGAGCCATTCTAAGCGCCTCAACCCCGAACCAACCCAACGACACGACAGCACCCCATTTAAGCCCCTGTACCCCCTGAAAGTTGGGGCAGGATTTGGCGAACCGGTAGGCGCGGCGATTGCCGCCAAACACCAATGCACGGTGCCAACCACGATCCACCGTGCATAAACCACCCGCCAACCCCCGCCAGCACTGGAAACTGCCCCCATTTCCCTCCGGGCTTTTTTAGCTGGAGATCCGGCAGGTGCAAACCACGCACCGGGGAGAGCGACCACAAAGTGCATCCCGCAGGGTGCAGCTGCGGCGCGTCAACTGCGCAGGAATTGAGCTGTAACCGCCTGTAACCGCCTGTAACCAATACTGTAACCGCAAAAAAGCCTTTAAAATCAACAATGCAACCTTGTAACCATTAAAACAGAAAGACTTATCAGAAAAAAATAGAAAACAGTTTTCATAGCAGGGATCGTTCGGTATTTTCCGGTTACAAAGTTGCAGCCAGAGCTGGCAAGGGTTTGCGGCGGTTACAAGGTCGGTTACAGACGGTTGCAAGCCGGTTACAAGGCGTAAAAAAACCCGCCGAAGCGGGTTATTGTTTAATTTTTGTACCTGAACCGGTGAACGTTGTCAGGCATCGAACCGGAAACGAAGGGGAGGATCACCCCCTTGGTCACTTTGCCGGTGGTTACATCCCTTTCAGCCTTTGCCACCCCAATGATCAGGTCGCGGTCATGCAGCAGGCGAGCACGGCGCAGTGGTTCGCTTTTGTCCACGTACCACTCGAGGAACCGACTCCAGCATCCAGCAGGTGAGCGGAGAACGAGCCCGTTAGACGACTCGAAGGTGAGGAAGTCAGGGTGCCCATCGGCAACACGGCTATGAACGAACGCAACCCAGTCGTCGCGGATTTCGTCATACGCATCGGTGATCAGCCCGGCGGTTTTCGCTAACCCATGCGCGGCGGTGAAAGCAGCCAGAACATGGTCAGCATCGCGGCGGGCGGCATCAAAGCCCTTCGCCTGATAGGACGCCACCCGAGCATTTAGCTCGGCGGCAAAGAACGACGTCAGGCTGTCGACATAGCGTCCCTTGTCGGACAGGAACAGCGGGCGCGTCTTGATGTCGCCCTGCAGATCGAGCATAGAAAAACGGTTGGCCACCTGCGGGTCAATGCCATTGGTATCGGACAGGCCGGGGATTGGATCGGCGCTGGTGAAAATTTTCATGTACAGGTTCACGCACTGCGTCGTGAGGTACTTCGGCGTCAGAGCCAGCGACTCCTCAAGACGAAAGTGCTTTTTCGTCACCCTGGTGCATTCGTTGACGATCAGCGCCAGCGCCCCCATGAAGTGACTAGCCGTTACACCGGAGTTGGCACCGCTCAGGATGTTGAGCAGCTCCCCCTCGGACAGCTCCACCGTCGCCCCCAAGCGTGACAGAACGCCGCCAGCACCAAACAGCAGCCCCTTACCCCAATCGGACTGCGCACGGAAAAACAGGTAGGCATTCTTACGGCTTGAGGCAAAGCGGGCTGCAACCAGCGCGTCGAGGAACTCATGGCATTGAGGGAAATGAACCAGCCAATCAGCCACCACGTCACTGTCGGCATTAGCCACCGGATAGGGAGCATGAGGACGGACGAACGTCACAGTTTCACCCACCAGTTCGACGCGAGGAGCCGTGGCGAACATGTCCACGTCGAGGCGAACGACTGCCACCTGACGGCGCAGCATGATGAACTCAGCCACTGCCTGACGAACAGCCCGAGCCATATCGATACACGCCTTGGTTACCTTGTCGTCGGTCTTGATTTTGAGGTCAGTCAGGCGGGCGATAAACGCATCGGTGCGGTGCCAGAACTTGCCGCAGGAGTCCTCCAGCAGCTTCATTCCGTCGCCCTTATCGAACTCGGTCAGGGAGCCATTTAGGACAGAGAGGAACCGTCCCTTGCCAGCGTGCCAGACGGCAGTGCCGACGGCAGAGTTGATAGCTTTTACATTCAGGCCATACAGCTCGAATTGAGCGCGGTAGTCACCAGACCAGTCCGCAGACACCGACAAGACAGAAAACAGCGCATCGCCCAATTTTAGCGACAGCGGTGACGGTGCAGCGGTGATCGGCGTTACAGTGGCTATTTCTTGTTTAGTTTTTGGCACGTTACAACTCCTTTAAAAACGCAGGAGTCGGCGTCAGGCGGGGGCTTACGAGGGAAATTCACACTTGCGCGATCTTATCGACGTGATACAATTCTCAGCGAGGATTTGAGAATCACCCAACGTGATGTATGATTTCCTTCGAGTTCGTCCCGTTAAGACACTGACTCGAAACTACGGGGTTTAACCCCGGCAATCAAAGCACCCGGCCAGGTGCTTTTTTTGTATCCGCAGATCACCCAACACGATCCACGAACGACGATCAGCTTAACCGATCCTAACCCTTCATGCCACTGAACGGCGACCACTTCTCGCGCTGTCGAGCGCCAGAGCCCGCGTCATCGCTCGCGTTATCCACTTCACCTAATATTGTCCACAACACTTGTCCACAGGCACCAGAGAGGCGAGCCGAAGGGCTCGACCCGTACCGATTGTGGAGCACGCGCGAAGCACGTCGAAATAGACGCGGGAGCACAAACATGCTTCAATTCGTGGCACCAGTACAGCACAGGAGCGACACGCATGAAGCGCAAAGCATCTACCTTTGGCCTACGCCTCCCCCCGGAGCTGCTCGAGCAAGTGAACGAGCTGGCAGAGAAAACCAACCGAACCCGCACCGATGTCATTACCGACGCACTCCGTGCTTACCTTGGCATACAGGAGCCACAGGGGGAGAGCGGCAACCGCCTCGACCTGATGGTTGAGCTGCTGCAGGATATCGCAAGCACACTGAAGCACAGTGTGCCTCAAAAGGCCACCAGACACGCCGTAGCGCCACGAGCGGAAAAACAGTACGGAAGCACGACCGAGGCACCGAGAGAGGCACAGCGCCCGGCTGGCGCGGAAATTTCGGGGTATTACGACGAGGCCGAGGTGATGGCCACCATACGGCGCATGAGAGAGGAGCAGCGCGATCGGGGATTCCGGTATGACAACAAAGCTATCGCTCAGGCGCTGAACGAGGCAGGACTCCTGCAGTCGAACGGCAGAGAGTGGAACAACGACCGCATCAATACGGTGATTACCCGGCGGATGCCAGACTTAAAATAAGGAAAATCAGTGGCTATCGGTGATGATGCTATCCGGGATGCTTTTTACGTTTTCACGCAGCAAGCTGCTGAAATGGATGATAAAGGGCTCCCTCAGGAGGTCTGGGAGACTCCTTGTTTCACTTATTTGATGACTAAAAAGCAATTCAATCAGATGAAGGTTGTTTGTCAAAGAAACGGCTGGGATGTGCCTACATCGCCAGCAATACCAATAACTTGGGCTATGTTTAGGCATGTGCTTTCTGCGCGTAATTCGAAGGATAAGTTAAGTTGGCAGGAGTGTGCAGAAATTTTGGCTACCGCATTTTCAGTGCAGAGTAACGTTTACGTTAACAGGGATTACTCTGAGCAGACTATTGTGCTAAATGCTGTTCGTCGTATTAACGTCGCTGGGGCTGGGTTTTTCGCAATGGCGATAGTTGATGTATCAGAAAACAATTTGGCCCCCGTAACTGCATACCATGCAACGGAGGCCAAATGTAAAGCTATACAGCGAGGGTGATAGGAAGGACGCCCATTTAAGCAGTTCTCCTCAATTTAATGAGAATGAACCATGAAGCCTAAATATTTCCCTTCATTGGTTCCTTTCGGATCTAGCAGCATCGGCGGTTTTCTGCTGTCTATCAAATTCGCTATTGTTCAGGAGTTTTAGCTCCCTGCTGCTGAGTACAGAAGCTATTACGCATCTGTAGAATGCTCTTGCAGTACGTTAAATTTAATCAAATTTGAGCATTATGTCAACCACAACCCCATACCGGTAGCGCGGCAGCCGCCGCCCAGGTCAAAGCCCCGCGCACTCGAGACAGTACCCATAGCTGGCGAGACAGAAAGCCCGCCAGCGTGCATCAGACGTCCGATCCCCGGAGTCGAGCCAGAACCGCGCCGCCATGAGGTACCCCACGCTGTCGCACCGCCGTTCGGCCTCAACAGCCGCGTCGACAAGCCGCCCCTCCCACTCCAGTTGATCGGGGATCGAACCCCTGAGGCGTCGCCTCATAGCAAAGGACCGACCGTAGCCGGCCCCGGCGTTTTAGTGCGAGGCACCCTGCGCCGCTTGCAGCAGTCCAGCCCCAGGCCAATCAGGCGGTCGAGCTGCGAGGTAAGGTCGAACGCGGCAGAAGCCTGCAGCTGTGTGGCGAAGATGACCCCCGCCGTCTGCAGGAATTGAGCCAGCACAGCCGGGTGAGCAGCGGCATAGCCCTCGCCGAACATGGCGTCCAGCTCAACGACAGCCTGAGAGACGAGAAACGCGGATTGTGAGAGCGCCAGGTCGGCGATGGTGGTGGTCTGGTCGGTCATGGGGAGATCCTCAAATAAAAGCCCGCCGAAGCGGGCTGAGAACAACGAGAGAGAGAAACCTGGTACCACTACAGGCTCGCGTCACGCGCCTCACGAAACAAGCTCCGCAGATACTTACGTCCCATCTCGACACCATGACGCGCCAGCAGATCGAACGGGTCGTAGCCGTCCACGCCCTCGGCTCCCGGTACCGCCGACAGGTCGATCACCCGGGCATTCGGGATAGCCTGATCGATAGCCAGATCCTGCCCGCCAATGTCCGGTACCAGTACGAACGGGGAGTCACCCATAACAAACTTATTCAGCGTCTGCACTGTCGCCCCGAAGTTACCCACCGACATCGCGCAGATCACCGGCAGCTTGCCGCCCATCAGCAGAGAGAGCGCCAGCCCCGACATGAACCCCTCGCAGACCACCACAGGAGCCCCATCGCGGTCGGCATCCAGATCGAACGGGTAGAACAGCCCCTCGCGTGGGGCGCTCTTGAGCCCGCGCTTCTCGCCCAGCGAGCCCGCCGCCTCCGGGTTAGCACGACCGCAGATCACCTCCACCGACATCTGCTCCAGGTGCAGGGACTCGTTCACCCCGTACAGCGGCACCAGGAGCGACTCATTCCACCACACGCGACCCAGCACCGGCAGGAACGTGCTCCAGTCCGAGCACTTCACGTCGTCAGGGCACGGCAGCAAACGCTCCGCAGCTCGCTCCTTGGCCTTCCAGTACAGCGCCGCATTCCCCGGCTTTTTGGCGCGATGCAGCAGCATCCGCGCCCTACCGGTTGCCTTAATGCGAGCCTCCGTCAGCTTCGCCGCAGCAGCAGCCGCACGTTCCCGTAGTGCAACCAGATGCGCCTGACGAGCAGCCAGCTCGTCCTCGGTGGGCTCACGAACAGCGATGCGCCCGGCAGCAACGTCAGCAGCCACCCCGGAGGAGCGCAGGAACGCCCCAGCCGCCGCCAGCCGGTCGAGGTCATCCAGGTCACGCAGCGCCGACGCTAACATTGCCCTGTCGCCCTTACCCGCGTTCACACCACGCGCAGACCACTCCACACAGGTCTCCAGTGGGTCGAGCCTCAGCAGCTCACACCAGCACGCCAGAGCGCGAGCCTGGCCCAGCCAGCCCAGGACTGACGTGTCTGGTTCAACACGCGACAGAGCCGCAGCGAACACTTCCGGGTAGTACAGGAAATTAACCTCATAATCTCGTCTCTCGTTCACCATTATTCAGCCCTCTGCTTAACTGCACGCGCCTTAAGCAGCATCGGCGCAATCTTCTCACCTTCCCACCAGTAACCCTTTGCGTCGCGCCCGTCAGGCAGCGGAAAGGTGCCCGCTTTAATCCAGCGATCGAGCTGACGACGGGAGACACCCATCAGGTCGCAGATCGCGCTTGCACGAAACTTCATGATTCCCCCTGAGAAAAAGCCCCGCCGTGAGTGGTCGGGGCTTTGAGTGATGACTATTGCGATGCAGTCCTTATGGGCTTACCGCCGGAGCGGCAGGGCTGCGCCATTCGCGCTTACTCGCTTTTCACCAGGTGGAAGTGCGCCACCGGAAGTAGACCGAAGTCCCGGCACCCGAGCGATCCGGGCCATGTTTATCCAACTGCTATTGGATGGTGTCTGTTTTAGACTCGTTTTAGACATTTTACAAGCTCTATTTTTCAAATAATTCAGACGTGGAGCGGGTTGCGCGTCGATTTAGACGCATTACGTTTTAGACACGTTTTAGACATTTAACCCCAACCGTCGTGACGCCAGCATGAGGAGGCTTACAACAGAGAGAGATAACCATGGCTATCAAAATTCCGGTCTCGGCGCAGCAGCGCCCAAAAGAGAGGGGCTTACGCCCCTTTTTTCGTGGTGGCCAGACGGGGAGATTCACGCCGCGACCAGTACCAGGTAGGTGATGCCATGACCTCGGCAAGTCGGCGCTTTCTGGCGTGCCCTGCAGCAACACCGCGAGCTCGTCGAGCCTCGACAACGGCGAGAGGGATGACCACATGGGGGATCACCAGACGGGATACAGCAAACTCGCTCATTCCAGCATCCCCCGCGTCAGGACCGGCGCATCAGGGTACCGGGCGCAATTAACCAGCTCGTTCCAGAGCCTGACTCCCTCCCCGAGCGAGACGCGAGCCTTGATCCATGCGCAACCGCCAGCGGAGATAGTCCAATATCCATCCTCGCCGCGTTCGGAGATCTCCGGCACGCCGAGCGTCGGATGGGGCATTGCATAGACAGTACAACGATGCTCGCCATCATCGAGGACAACAGCCAGCGGCTCGGGCGGTTTAGCCCGGGAGAGACTACCAGCAACGTAAGCCCGCCGCTTCACGATCATAGCGCCGTAGGCAAACAGCCCCATATCGTCCAGCCCCAGGGCATCAGCAAGCTCGTCTACACGTTTCAGCTCGGCATCACGCCACTCGCCCCGGGGGCACCGCAGCACCGGGAGAAGCTGGACAACCTTGTCCCGGCACCATTGGGAGACGCCACCACGCATGGCCTGGCGAAGGGCGGCATCCCGCCCCTCAACCATGTGATCAGGCCACTCCGCGTCGGTCAGCTTTACGCAGTCAAAGTAGCCCACAGCAGCGCGGCCTCCTCAGCCGATACGCGGGTACGAACCTCGACCGGGCCCGCGGCGACGACGTACTCGCCCGTCAGGTGATCACGGAACGCACGCGCAGCGCCATGCGTCGGGTGCTCAGGCAGCGCAGGAGCAGCACGGGACAGCTCCTGACCCGGGGCGTAGTTGATCGGTGGCTCACCGGCACGCGCAATGGCCTCGGCCTGACCGTCATAGCGCAGACCGTAGCCGCCAGGCTGAAACACGGGATTTTTGTCTTTCGGGTATAAGCTCATTTTTTAACCTCTAATCTGTTTGTTTAGTCGCCACAATGGCATCAAGGGCACGAGAGAAAAGGTGCTGGTCGAGCAGCTCATTGGCCTTGTCGACCCCCGCATCAGTCAATCCGCGTCGGCTGCTCCTCAACGCAGCGCCGAAGCGATGCAGGGACGGCTCATGCAGCGCGAACGCGGGCGGTTGCCCCCCGTCCAGCAACAGCTGCTGAAACAACGCCAGCTTTGCAGCCTCCCCCTCGTGTCGTTCACCAGGACGCGCCTCGATGATCGGCATGACAGCCAGCAACGCCAGCCGGTGCCCCTTCGGGAAGCAACCACCCAGCAGCGGCAGCGCAGCTTTGCCCTGCAGGTGGCGCGGCAACGGCTTTACTCGTCCCAATTGATACCCCGGGCGGCAGGGCTGAGAGGCGCGGCAGCGGAGGCACGCAGCTGCTGCCTTACCGATTCCATACCCGCAGCACGCGTCTCAGGCGGCAGGTGACGCGACGCAGCCAGCGCATTGTCGAGCGCCACAGCATCGGCAGCAGACACCGCGCCGGAGGAACGAACCTCCTGCAGCAGCTGCGCGTCGGCGATCTGGTTCAAACGGGCGTTATGGCACGCCACCACCCCAGGAGCCACGCCGATGGTCAGCGCACGCTGATCCAGCACCGGCGCATTCGCGTCGCCGTTACCGACAGCAGCCAGCGCGTCGCCCGGGTTAAGGGATTTGGTCAGAGCCTGTTCGTCGCGCAGACAAGCAACCAGTTGATCGAACATGGACATCACAGCACCCCTCTATTCAGGTGAGGCATACGCCCCGGACGGAGCATCTCGATCTGGCCGTAGTTAGACGACAGAAGCGCCAGCTCAGGAGCCGGAACGAATGCACGGTTAAAGCGGTTTTTGTCGCCGTCATGCACAGCCAGAGCACGCAGCTCGTTAAGCAGAGCCAGCTCCAGAGCACGAGCCCGGGCGATACGGCAGGAGCAGATCAGCTCGTCAATGGCACCCTCGATCTGATGCACGGCGGTGTTCATTTGCGCATCGAGTGCCCCCACCTCCCGGCTCTTAATATCCACCGCAGCATCGGCGGCTTGCACGTCAGCGCGGATCTGGTCGACAACCAGCGCCAGCATCGCATCACGGGGCTCGGGCTCGTTGCCAGCCAGCAAAGCATCACGGGCGGCGGCGATACGCGCCTCAGCATCAGACAGGCGAGCACGCGCAGCTTTGGCGTCGTCCTTCAGCTTACCCAGCTCGAAGTTGAGCACACCGATCGCGCTGGCCATCTCGTCACGCTGCCTCATCAGGTGAAGCAGGGACGCAACAGCAGCATCATCGCCATCCAGCGACGGCACAGGGAGATCAGACAGTTCAGGGAGGGCAGAGCATGCCTCAGCGAGCACGTCTGCAAGGTAGATCCGGTTTGCGCCCTCGAAATCGACGGGGGCGATTTGTTCGTTTTCCATAGTTCTCTCTCTCAATTTAGCCGGAACGGCTACGCCTATCGTTGCGTCACGACAGATCTGGAGCCAGCGCGGGAGAGTAGAACCGGTAGGCGGCGCGGCCTTGCCGCACCCCAAAGGCGGGGCGTCGAAAGCGGCACCTTTAGAGTACACGCCACCTGAGCAGGAAAACGCCGCAAAAAAGACGCGATATCTGCATCTTATAAGTTGAGTTAATAGCTCTTATTGAGCATGATGGTGACAGGGAAGTTTAAGAGGACACCCGCGATGATCACCAACACCACCGCCGTCGCCTACATGCGAGCGAGCACCCAGGAACAGGACGCGAACCGCGCCCGCGAGGAGATCACCCTCTTCGCCAAAGAGCACGGCATCACCATCCGGGGCTTTTACGCCGAGAACGTGTCCGGCACCTATCTGGAGCGCCCCGAACTCAACCGGCTACTGGAGGACGCCAAGCCCCACGACATCCTCCTCGTCGAGAAGCTCGATCGCCTGAGCCGCCTCAGCGCCGAGGAGTGGAGCACCCTCAAGGAGCGCATCCGCACCAAGCGCCTCCGCATCGTTTGCATCGACATACCGACCACCCTCGCCGTCCTGCAGGGAGGCCAGCCAGTAGGCGCGGGCGGGTTTGACGTTCGCCGAGTGGTGCTCGACGCCATGAATGACATGCTGCTCGACATCGCCGCAGCATGGGCGCGAGACGACTACGAGACGCGACGGAAGCGCCAGCAACAAGGCATCGAGAAAGCGAAGAAACTCGGACGGTTCAAAGGGAAACAGAAAGACGAGGAGCTGCGGGGCAAGATCCGCACCCTACTGGACACATCCAGCATGAGCCAGAACCAGATCGCCAAGCTGATCGGCTGTTCACGGAACACCGTGAGCCGGGTCGTCAAAGGCGAGTAAGAAAGAGCGCGGCGGCAAAGGTGGCTCCAACCGCCTAACCGCCGCAACCCCAGCCCGGGCTTGCCCTCGTAAGCGACCCGGGCATCATCAACCAGCAAAGGTAAACGACATGCAGAGCATACAACAGACCAACCCTGCCCGCTACCCGGGCCTATCCATCGAGCACGGCACCATCACCCAGCACGGACGTGCACGCGCCGTCATCATGAACCGCCGAGGCATCCACCAGGTCAGCCTCAGAACGGCAGAGGGGCGCACCGTCACCCTTCCCGTTTGCCGACTCTTCCAGTGGGAGGCGTGATCATGACCCCAGGCAGAACGCAGATCCTGAAAGCCACCGCCGACATAGCCAAAGCACTCGGTACCGACACCGCCGACGTAGAGCGCCACTTCCTGCAGCACGCCGTCGTCCTCGCACGGCTCCGGCAGGAGGGCAAGCGCCCCCGCGTCAAAGCGTGGATGGCAGAGAACATCGGCACCCCGTCAGCAATGTAAGAAAAACTTAAACGTTAAGGTAAAACAGCATACGGTTTTACTTACGCATTAACGAAAACCATACACCCGGGGCGCGAGGAGCGCCCCCACAGGACACAGCATGAGAACCAAGGCCATCATCGCCGCAGCCCTTCTCGCCACCGCAGGAACAGCCGCAGCCGCACCAGTCGCCACGACCTACATCTGCAACGACGGGACATTTATCCACCTTAACGAGCAGAATGGCAGACTCACCGCCAGCTGGCACGGTGCCGACATCCCCGTCACCAAGATCGAGACAAGCAAGCTAACC
>ERZ1106969.2107-NODE-2107-length-11102-cov-22.079026_pt1 | contig 11102 bp, 10 predicted proteins | sample MGYA00403685_ERZ1106969 | MGnify/ENA primary metagenome ERZ1106969 (study PRJEB35170, sample SAMEA104062416) | human gut metagenome | biome: human gut; feature: human-associated habitat; material: faeces | place: Denmark | collected 2012-05-18 ... | reverse complement strand
TGCGGAGCAGTTATTTGGTGTAGAGCCACGTAGCGAAGCGGATTGCGAATATCCGCTTGACTGAACAGTGTAAATTCTTGTATAAATGTGCTTGTGGAATGTTGGGGGATGGAAGTATAATGTGAAAGAAGATTTTTTACGAAATAAGGAGATAGATTATGAAATATAATTCGGTGTTAGATTTACATACACATACAGTAGCGAGTGGTCATGCATATTGTTCTTTGAGGGAGATGGCGAAGGCGGCTTCGGATAAGGGGCTAGAGCTTCTGGGGATTACGGAGCATGCGCCGAGTATGCCGGGGACTTGTCATAAGTTTTATTTTCACAATCTTAAGGTTGTGCCGAGGGAGATGTATGGGATTCAGCTGTTGCTGGGATCTGAGGTGAATATTCTGGATTCGCAGGGGACTGTGGATCTGGGGGAGAAAACGCTTTCGAGTATGGATGTGGTGATCGCGAGTCTGCATACTCCGTGTATGAAGCCGGCATCTAAGCTTGAGAATACAGAGGCGTATCTGAATGTGATGAAGAATCCTTATGTGAATATTATCGGGCATCCGGATGATGGTAGGTATGAGATTGATTATGAAGCTTTGGTTCAGGGAGCAAAGGAATATGGTAAGGTTCTGGAATTGAATAATCACTCTATGGATCCTGACTGTACACGTGAGAATGCGGTGGTGAATGATACGGTGATGCTGAATCTGTGTATGAAGTATCAGGTTCCGGTTGTGATGGACAGTGATGCGCATTTTGATCTGTTGATCGGGGAGTTTGATCTGGCCAGAGATTTGCTGACAAAATTGAATTTCCCGGAAGAGCTGGTGCTGAACAGGTCTGTGGATGCGATCAGAAAATATGTGAACCGTAAATTTTGATATGTGTCGAAAATGGTAGATATATAAAGAGGATTTATTGCCCAGGGAGAGTTTATTTTAATAAAATCTGAAAATCTCTGATTTCTTTATGGTTAAACGCTTGCTTCTTATGTTTTAACGTGGTAAAATATCACTGTCAGAAATATGATACGGACATTCTAAATACATATGTCCGTCGAGTGAAGAATTGAAAGAATAGAAGAACAGGGTTCTAAAGGAGCAGGAAAATGAGTAAAAAGATCAGAACAGAGGCTGTGGATCAGCTTTTTGAAGCGATTCTTTGCCTGAAGGATAAAGAAGAATGCTATACTTTTTTTGAGGATGTATGCACGATCAATGAACTTCTTTCTTTATCACAGCGTTTTGAAGTTGCCAAGATGCTGATGGACAAAAGAACATATCTTGATATTTCAGAAAAGACCGGAGCTTCCACTGCAACGATCAGTCGTGTGAATCGTTCATTAAATTATGGTAATGATGGTTATGAGATGGTGTTCTCCAGAATGGAAGAGAAGGAAGCTAAGAGCGAATAAGATACAGAGGATGAAAGGACAGGTGGGGAGTCACCTGTTCTTTTTTGCTTTATCAAGAGGGACGCGCAGAAAAATAGTTTCTTTCATGTGCGGTTTCGGACACTAAGATATTCTAAGCTGCCCAAAATCTGCTAAAACCATGAGCCATCAAGGTCAAACTCGCTGCCGCTCAGACAGTGACCTTGATGGCTCATAACGCAGATTTTGGGCAGCTAAGAATATCTAAGTATCCTGCAAATGCACATGAAAGAAACTATTTTTCTGCGCTGGGTACTGGTAGCTGAGATTGAAGACATAAAAAGAGATTGGAACTTTGTGTTTTTATGGTAAAATTAAAAAATTATAAATATTATTTGTGAATAGCAGTACAGTGATTGGGGTAAACAAACATGAAAAAAAGGAAACCTAAAATAGAATTACGCTATTATTATATGCCGGCCGGAAGTCCGATTTTGCCGCTTCTTGGAGAACGCTGGGTGTTGAATTATGGAACGGGTGTGGATGATCTGCATTTTCATAATTTTATGGAAATCGGTTTTTGTTATTATGGGGAGGGAATTCTTACCTTGAATGAGGAGAAGATGTCTTTTTCAGGAAGGGAGTTTTCTGTGATTCCAGAGAAGTTTCCTCATACAACGAACAGCAGGGAAAATACAGTCTGCAAATGGGAATATCTGTTTATTGATGTGGAGGGATTTCTGAGAAAGAACTGTGAGACACCAATGCAGGCAGAAAAAATGATACGCAGGATTAATTCCAGGGCGTTGTTTATGAAGGAAGAAGAGCAGCCGTTTATTGCGGAGTGTATTATCAAGATTATGGATATTATGCGTAATGAGGAGGAATTTTATCTGCAGGAGGCAGCAGGAATTCTGATGGCTTTGCTGGTGCAGATCGCCCGGCTGAACAGAACTCCTGAACAGGAAATGATTTATGAAGAACAAAGCCGCAGTATGCGGATTATTTCGGATACACTGGACTATATCGCAGACCATTACAGGGAGAACATTAAGATTGCACGGTTATCTGCGAACTGTCATCTGAGTGAATCCCATTTCAGGAGGCTTTTTTCAAAATATGTACATATGAGTCCGGCAGAGTATGTGAATCTGGTAAGGATACGGACTGCATGTGAATATCTGAAAAAAACGGATAAGTCCGTTGCAGATATTGCCACAGAATGTGGATTTGCGACAGATTCTACTTTTAACCGGAATTTTCGGAAGATGGTTGGGATGTCACCTGCCGAGTGGAGAAAACGGGGAGAGAATTATGAGCAGCAGCTTCTTAAATTTGATATTCAGACAGAAGAAGGATGGTAGGTAAGCCGGCAAATCTGATTGCAGGGATGTAAAATTTAAGTGTATGGCAGATTTATATAAAGGCCGAAAATAAGCACTATATAGTCGAATATGCAAACTATAGGAAAAACGATGATGTTATAATCGGAATTACAAAGGGAAGCAAAAACTGCAAGAAAACGAACGATGAGGAGGAACAGGATGAACACATTTGACTATTCAAAAGTAAAAGATCCGCAATATTTCTGTGATAACCGAATGGAAGCTCATTCAGATCATGTATATTATAAAAACGTGAAAGAGATGCAGGTTGCTATACAGGAAGGAGAAAATACTTCTTTTCGACAGAGCCTGAATGGTTTATGGAAATTCCATTATGCACGTAATTACAGAAGCACAATCCAGGGATTTGAGAAAGAGGATTACTGCTGTTATGACTGGGATGATATTCATGTACCGGCACATATCCAGATGGAAGGATATGATGCACCTCAGTATGCAAATGTTCAGTATCCGTGGGAAGGCCATGAGGAAATCAATCCGGGCGAGATTCCGGAGAGATTTAACCCGGTGGCAAGTTATGTGAAATATTTTACAGTGCCGGAGCAGATGAAAGGAAAACGACTGTTTATCTCCTTCCAGGGTGCAGAGAGCGGACTTGTATTATGGCTGAACGGAACATTCGTTGGTTACAGCGAAGATTCTTTTACACCGTCAGAATTTGAATTAACCGATTATGTAAAAGAAGGTCAGAACAAGCTTGCAGCACAGGTATTTAAATGGACTTCCAGCAGCTGGTGTGAAGATCAGGACTTTTTCCGCTTCTCTGGAATTTACAGAGATGTATATCTCTACACAGTACCGGATACTCATGCCTATGATCTTCAGATCCGTGCAATCCCGGAAGAAAGTCTGGATGTGGCAGATTTGGAAGTGAAAGTAAAAACGTGGGGAAAGGGAAGTATTGTTTTCAGTCTTGAAAAAGATGGAGAGTGTGTACTGGAAGAAAGAAAAGTACTCAGGGGAACTGGCTCTGAAATAGAAAATTCGGCAGAGAATGTTCAGGAAGTTTATGTACAGAAAACAAGATGCAGTGGAACAGTAGAAAATCATTTTACATGGAAAATCAATAATCCGGAGTTATGGAGTGCAGAAGATCCGCAGCTTTATGATCTTACAATCGAACTTTATGATGAAGCAGGAATTCTTCAGGAAGTGATCCCGCAGAAGGTCGGTTTCCGCCGTTTCGAGATGAAGAACGGAATTATGACTTTGAACGGAAAACGTATCGTGTTCAAGGGAGTAAACCGTCATGAGTTCAGCTCTGTCAGCGGCAGACATGTTTCCGAAGAGGAACTTCGTAAAGATCTCCGCACGATGAAACAAAACAATATCAATGCAATCCGTACCTGTCATTATCCGGATGCATCTCTGATCTATCAGCTTTGCGATGAATATGGCATCTACATGATCGATGAGACAAACCTGGAATCTCATGGCTCCTGGGATGTGGCAGAGATTACAAAAGATTATACGCACATTGTTCCGCATAATAAACCAGAATGGCTGGACATGATGCTCGACCGTGCAAATTCCATGTACCAGAGAGACAAGAACCATCCTGCGATCCTGATCTGGTCTTGTGGAAATGAATCTTTTGGTGGAAAAGATATTTATGAAATGTCTCAGCTTTTCCGTAAAAATGACCCGACCCGCCTGGTGCATTATGAGGGACTTTTCCATGACCGCAGTTACAATGATACCAGCGATATGGAAAGTCAGATGTACCCATCTGTGGAAGCGATTAAAGAATTTCTTGCAAAAGACAGCAGCAAGCCATTTATCTGCTGCGAATATACTCACGCAATGGGAAATTCCTGCGGGGCCATGCATAAATACACAGACCTGACAGACACGGAACCGAAATATCAGGGTGGATTTATCTGGGATTACATTGACCAGTCCATTTATAAAAAAGACCGTTACGGAAAAGAGTTCCAGGCATATGGCGGAGATTTCGGAGAACGTCCGACTGATTATAATTTCAGTGGCAATGGAATCGCCTACGGTGGTGACCGCGAGGCATCCACGAAGATGCAGGAAGTGAAATTTAACTACCAGAACATTACAGCAGAAGTGACAGCAGATAGCGTAAAAGTGATCAACAAGAACCTGTTTGTAAACACAGATACTTTTGACTGCAAAGTGACACTTGCAAAGAATGGAAAAGTAATCGGCACAGAGACTCTGGAAACAGCAGTAGAGCCGTTGAATGAAAAAGAATATAAACTTCCATTTGGAAAAGCAGAGAATCCGGGAGAATATGCAGTTACCGTTTCTTTCCATCTGAAAGAGGAGAAAGTATGGGCACCTGCAGGTCATGAGATTGCATTTGGACAGTATGTATATCAGGTTGAAGAAACTATTGCAGAAAAACTTCCTCAGAAGCCACAGATCATCCGAAGCACACACAATATCGGTGTCCGCGGCGAACACTTCGAGGTGATGTTCTCCGTTCTCAACGGTGGTCTTGTTTCCTACAAATATGCAGGCAAAGAGATGATCGAAGCTATCCCGAAACCAAACTTCTGGCGTGCACCTACAGACAATGACTGTGGAAATCTCATGCAGATGCGTTATGCACAGTGGAAAATTGCCAGTATGTATTTAAGCCACAAAGAATACAGAAAAGGTGCATACGGCCCATCCAATTTACCGCAGGCAGAAGAAACAGACAATTCTGTAAAAGTAACATTTACCTATCTGATGCCAACCACACCAGCCAGTGAGTGCCAGCTCACCTACGAAGTATTCGGTGATGGAAAAGTAACAACCACTTTAACTTATGACCCTGTAAATGAACTTGGTGATATGCCGGAATTTGGTGTGATCTTTAAGTTTAATGCTGACTATGACCATGTACAATGGTACGGACTGGGTGAAGCCGAAACCTATGCAGACCGTAAAAAAGGTGCAAAACTTGGCATTTACCAGAACCTTGTTGAGGATAACATGGCAAAATACATGGTTCCGCAGGAATGCGGCGCAAAAGAGGAAGTACGCTGGGCGTCCATCACAGACCGTAAAGGCAGAGGAATCCGCTTTGAAATGGATAAAGAACCAATGATGTTCTCTGCACTTCCATACACTCCACACGAGATGGAAAATGCCATGCATCCATATGAACTCCCGCAGATCCATTACACTGTGATCCGCGTAGCCAAAGGCCAGATGGGAATTGGCGGCGACGACAGCTGGGGAGCATACACCCATCCGGAATATTTGTTAAATGCAGATGGAAAGATGGAATTTTCCTTTAGCTTTAAGGGAATCTGATAAAGTAATTATTTAATGAAAGGCTATTTTCGGTTACAGGAATGTAATTGAGAATAGCTTTTTTTATGTCACAGGAAATTACTCCGTAATGTTCCTGTGACATAAAAATACAAATTAAAGTTTGGTGAAGAAGATTGACGAATGCTTTATGGCATTATAAGATTAAGAGATAAGAAAATGAAGTAAACAGTAGTAGGAAAGCAGAAATAATTATGGAAGATTCATATGTCTTACAATTACAGGAGCCTAAATTTAAAGAGTTTTATTTAAGCTACAGCGGCTACGCACAATGCAGGCCGCTGCATTGCTATGGTCCGGCATCCCGTCCGCATTATCTGATCCACTTTGTACTCAAAGGAAAGGGAATGTACCAGGCATCCGGACAGAAACATTACCTTACAGCAGGCCAAGGATTTTTGATCGAGCCGGGAACACAGACATTCTATCAGGCAGATAAGGATGATCCTTGGAGCTATTTCTGGATCGGAGTAGGCGGCACAAATGCGGGAAAATATATCAGGGATATCGGATTAAACAGCGAACAGTTGATCTTTCACTCAGAAAGTGGAGAAGAATTAAAGAAGATTGTGCTGGACATCCTGAAACATACAGAAATGACTACTGCAAATCTGTATTATCTGCAGGGAAGACTGTACGATTTTTTTGCTGTGCTGGCAAGAGATGTGGTGATTGATTCTTATGCAGATACATTAAAAGAAAAAGAATATGGAAAAGAAAACGTGTATGGAGAATATATTAAAGAAGCCATGTCATTTATAAAGAATGAATATGCCAGTGGATTCGGCGTACAGGAACTTGCAGAACATTTAAATGTGAACCGCAGCTATCTGTATACAATTTTTATGAAAGAACTTAATATTTCTCCTAAAGATTTCCTGCAGAAATACCGTGTTACAAGGTCAAGAGAATTACTGGTGCTTACAGACTTGTCTGTAGAATCCATAGGAAAGTCATGCGGTTATGAGAATGCGGAGCGCTTTACCCGGGCATTTAAACAGGAAACAGATCTGACGCCTACACAGTTTCGCAGACACTATAGAAATGAGAACCGCAGAAAGCTGGAAATTACAAAAGAGGAATTGGAAAATCTTATAAACCGATAACATTTTGAGGGTTTTAACGAACATAATGCCATAACACATAAAAAAAAACTTTTTTATAATAAGAAGACAAGTAAATTAGTTTTACAGAAAAAAGGTACATTCAATTCTTTTGATTGTATTATTTTCTGAATTATCGTAGAAAGGAACAAGTATGAGCATTATTTATCACGCAAGTTCAAAAACATTCCATTTATATAACAATGACATCAGTTACATTATGATGGTCCTTTCAAATGGACACCTTGGAAATCTCTATTTCGGCAAAAAAATTCACGACAGAGAAGACTTTTCTTATCTTCTTGAGATGAAACAAAGACCAATGACTGCCTGTGTTTATGAAAGCAACCGCAAATTTTCGTTGGAACATCTGAAATTGGAATACCCAGTGTATGGAAGTTCTGATTATCGTCAGCCGGCAGTGGAAATCCTGCAGGAAAATGGCAGCAGAATTTCAGATTTTACATATGTCAGTCACACGATCATTAATGGTAAACCAAAACTTCAGGGACTTCCGGCTACTTACACGGAGAAGGACGAAGAAGCGCAGACTTTATGTGTAAAACTGAAAGATAAAGTAACCGGTATTGTTCTGGAATTGCTTTATACTATTTTCTCGCAGGGAGGAATCATCACCAGAAGTGCCAGACTTACAAACGAGGGGACATCACCGGTACATCTTTTAAGTGCAATGAGCCTCAGTCTGGATCTGCCGGACAAGGATTATGTATGGATGCAGTTCTCCGGCGCATGGTCCAGAGAACGTCATGTGAAAGAACGCAGACTTGAGCAGGGAATCCAGTCAGTAGGAAGCATTAGAGGAAATTCTTCTCATGAGCATAACCCGTTTATTATACTGCGCCGTCCGTCAGCCACAGAGACTGCCGGTGAAGTAATGGGATTCAGTCTGATCTACAGCGGAAATCACAGAATGCAGGCAGAAGTGGATACACACGATACGACCCGTGTCACAGTGGGAATCAATCCGCAGAACTTTGACTGGAAATTGGATTGTGGCGAAAGCTTTCAGACTCCGGAAGCAGTCGTTGTATTTTCTGACCAGGGCTTAAATGGAATGAGCCAGACTTTTCATAAACTCTATCAGAAGAGACTTGCCAGAGGTTACTGGAGAGACCGTCCAAGACCAATTCTGAACAACAACTGGGAGGCTACTTATTTCGATTTCACAGAAGACCGTCTGGTAGAAATCGCAGCAAAGGCAAAAGAATGCGGCGTAGAATTATTTGTGCTGGATGACGGATGGTTCGGAGCACGAAGCAATGACTATGCAGGACTTGGTGACTGGATAGCGAACAGAGAGCGTCTGCCGCGTGGAATTAAGGGAATCGCAGACAGGATTGAAGAAATAGGAATGAAATTCGGTCTGTGGTTTGAGCCGGAGATGGTCAATAAAGATTCTGATCTTTATCGTGCACATCCGGACTGGATTCTGCAGACACCAGAGAGACATTCCTGCCATGGCAGAAACCAGTATGTTCTGGATTTCTCCAGAAAAGAGGTTGTGGACTGCATTTATGAAATGATGTATAAGATTCTTTCGGAGGCAAAAGTTTCCTACATTAAATGGGATATGAACAGAAGCATCACAGAATGTTATTCTGCAGCACTTCCGGCAGAACGTCAGGGAGAAGTGTTCCACAGATATATTCTTGGAGTTTATGATCTGTATGAACGATTAAACACAGCATTCCCGCAGATCCTTTTTGAGTCCTGCGCAAGCGGCGGCGGACGTTTTGACCCAGGAATTCTTTACTATGCACCACAGGGATGGGCAAGTGATGATACGGATGCAGCAGAGCGTGTGAAGATCCAGTATGGTACAACCATGTGTTATCCGGTAAGCTCTATTGGAAGTCATGTTTCTGTAGTACCGAATCATCAGCTGAATCGCAGAACTCCGTTACATACAAGAGCAAATGTAGCTTATTTCGGAACTTTCGGATATGAGCTGGATCTGAACAAATTGTCTGATGAGGAAATCAGCGAGGTAAAAGAGCAGATCGCATTTATGAAAGAATACAGAGAACTGATCCAGTTTGGAACATTCTACAGACTGAAAAGTCCTTTTGAGGGAAATGAAACTGCATGGATGACTGTCAGTGAGGACAAAAAGACAGCACTGGTATTCTGGTACAGGGAGAGAAATGTAGTAAACGCAGATTTCACCAGAGTCGGTCTGCAGGGACTGGATCCGGATTTCATTTACAAAAACAAATATAACGGAACAGAGAACTATGGAGATGAGCTGATGAATCTGGGGCTGCTCACTACAGACTGCACTGCCGGTGAGCCGACTGCGGAAGAGGTGCCTTGTACAGATTACGAATCCAGGATTTATGTTTTTACAGCAGAATAATTGTACATTTTGCGAGACAGATATTCACGGATAAATGGAGAATATTTGATATAAGTGATAATTAGAGCCATAGCAATTTCATAAAATAAAGTAAATCAGATGAAACACGCTCTGGTGACAGAGTAACAGTTTCAAAATTTTAATTAAAAAGCAGGCAGAACAATCACACGGGATCGTCTACCTGCTTTTCGTCAAATTTATCCATCATTTCTTTATGAGTCTTATAATGCTTCGGACTCATTCCAAATTTCTTCTTAAAAGCTTTGGAAAAAACAAGCTGGTCTTCATAGCCTACATTATTGGCAATCTCTTTAATAGAAAAACTGGTGCTGACCAGAAGACTGGCAGCTTTATGCATCTTATAATCGATCAGGAAATTCTGAGCTGACATTCCCAGCTCCTTCTGAAAGGCACTGTTCAGATAGGCACGACTGATACCGATGTTATCTGCAATATCAGCGATTCCGATTCCTTTTTGATACATGTCTTTAATATACTCAATAGCAAGCTCCACATAAACACTGGTGCTGTAAGCATATTTAGCACTTTTTCTGCTCTGGGCAGACTGCTGTTCGTGAAAGTCGGCAAGTTCGGCTAACAGCAGGATCAGATAAGCCTGACGTTTGAGATCATTGGCTTTGGAAAGCTGCTTATGATTCAGCATATGGTCAATATATTTAAGCACAACTTTCGAATCAGGAGCAGGAAGAACCAGTTGATTTTTGGAAAATCCGCATTCTCTTACAAGAGAATGTGCACGGATTCCGCGAAAACCGATCCAGGCGTAAGTCCATGGATGCGTTTCATCAGCACCATATGTGATTGGTTCATTTGGATAGATCACGAACATCTGCCCGGGTGTGATACTCCAGGTCTGGCCTCCGGCAGAATAAAATCCGGTACCGTCCAGTACAAAATGGATGATAAATTCCTCTCTTGGCATGGAACAGATATGTCCGGGAGGGCAGTGTTCTTTACCCGTGTGGATCAGACTGATATCAAGAGAGCCCTCTTTCAGATTTTCAAGACAGCGAAAAGTAGCGCTGTCCGTGTATTTTACATTTGGCATTTGCGCAAGTCCTTTTTCTATTTTCTTTTGCATCCATAGCAATCTCCTTCTGATAAACTGCGGAGCAGTTATTTGGTGTAGAGCCACGTAGCGAAGCGGATGCTTTTATCCGCTTGATTCCGGATTATCAGAGTGCGAAATGGATTATTTACGGGGATTGCTATAATTTTTTATATGAATATCACGGGATACTGCAGGTGAAAAACTGAATAATGAGAAAATATGTCTCTTTGCGAAGATATCGGATGTTGATATAAAGACATAAGTACCGATATCCTGCAAATATGCATAAATTCAAGCACTTGTTGACATTTTACCATATATTCGGCGATTTTTCCATAACGATTATGACATAAATTCATTTCATTAGTCCATTTAAAAAAAATAGACAAAAACGTATAATAAGAATCACAAGGAACACGTCAGAATGACGAATAAAGGAGGATGTATATGAGAAAAAACATGAAAAAACTCACAGTCGCAA
>ERZ1106969.2105-NODE-2105-length-11106-cov-13.413718_pt1 | contig 11106 bp, 8 predicted proteins | sample MGYA00403685_ERZ1106969 | MGnify/ENA primary metagenome ERZ1106969 (study PRJEB35170, sample SAMEA104062416) | human gut metagenome | biome: human gut; feature: human-associated habitat; material: faeces | place: Denmark | collected 2012-05-18 ... | reverse complement strand
CTGGAATGATTATTCTGAACCATGCTAAGTACTTTCTTGAAATAAGAATACTTGCAGGCATTGGCTTCTACGCATTTCTCAGCAGCCTCCTGAACCAGCCTGTGAGGAACATCTTTACAGGAATGGAGCACACCGGCACAGCTGTTGTATGCCTGTTCCTCATGCTTGGAACTGCGGAGTATCCTGTCAATAAGAGTTACCATAGATTCTCCATAAACAGATGCCCACCGTCTGTAATAAGCTCCGTCATGTGCATTCACTTCTTTGTAATACAGGTGTTCTGGAGGCATATGATTGTCATCTGTAATGTAAAGAGGAAAATCACGGTAAGATCTTGGATGGCGGCAGATCAGCCGGTTATACTCATCACAGATCCGTATCTCCGTCATTGTAGCCTTAAGAATTGCAGACTTCCCTTTGTAGGTATACAATACAGAATAGTAGTGGGCATCATACTCAAGGTGGTAATTATCTGGAACTTTAAGAAAGTATTTATAATCACAAAGTGTATAACTTTCGCCTGGAAGCTGGTTCATACGCGGTTTGTCGTACTTTTCGAATCCATTCATGCGGGATTTCCGAATGTCAGATTTTTTCTGGAAAGGACGCTGGTTGATGTCCGCTACGATCTTTTTGACCGCAGCATTCAGAGCTTCCAGAGAGGTATAAGTATCTTTCTTTAATTCTTCTACCAGATGCGTCTCCAAGAAACGCACATGATTTTCAACTGTTGGTTTGCCTTTCGGTTTCCTTGGCGGTGGAGGCAGAATAATCGTATCATAGAAAGTTTCCAGATCTGAAAAAGCTGCCTGCAGCACAAGTTCATCTTTGCTATGCCTGGTAACGGCTGTTTTCAGATTGTCTGGGACAAGATATTTAGGAACAGCCCCATAATAAGACAGTGCATGTACTGTGCCAGCAATAAAATGTGGAAGTTTCTCATCCAGAAAGATCTCTGCATAAACAAGACTGCTAAAACCAAGTGTAGTCGTAAAAATATGAACTTTTCGAAGTTCGCCAGTAGTTGTGTCCAGTAGCAGTTCCGGCTGGTCGCCTACCCAGTCGATATACATCTTTTCACCAGGGATCCGCTCTACAGGCATAGATGTTTTTGAAGTACCATATGTATCTACCAGGAAATCACGATACAGCTTATAAAACTGAGCAAGCTGGTAACCGTTGGGATGCTCTTTTTTATAATCAATCCATAGAAAGCTCAAGTCGGCATGTTTTCCCATTTGGATCATCTGCTCATGTATTTTTTCAAAATCAGGTAATGGAATATCCTTATGTCGAAGGTTTTCTTTTGGATAGATGAGATCAACCACCTTTGAAGCTGGCATTTGTCGAAGATCATCCAGTGATAATCCTGAATCATTGTAACGGTTCATGATTAATGCAATCCCGCTTCGTCCAATCCGGTAACGTTTTTGTACGGCGTCATAACTGACTTTACTGAGTCGAAGTTCTATGACTCCAAGAATAGTATTGTAGTCGTGCATAATAGTTCCTCCTTTGCACTGTGATGAATAATAGTTACATCACAATAATAAAGGAAAAACGTACCGCTTTGAGCAGAAAACGCATACCGCTAAATCAGAATGGATGTACCGCTAATTTCAGAATAGGCGTACCGTTCGAGCAGAATTTGCATCATAAACGCCTGCTTTGTTCAATTCCAAATCTGAAATTTCAGAAAACGGAACTTCATGTTTCAAGCGTCTTGAAATATCACGGTTATACTTCATTGCTGCTCTTTTAATGACTTTCTTTGTAAGGCAATCAAACTGTGCTTGAATAGCCTGTTGGAAAGAAGATGACTTCATGCTGATTCACCTCCTTTCTGCGTGAGAGTAGATGAGGGTGTTTTCCCTCTATCCCCCTTTCCGCACAGTAGCTACCCACGCAGCAGCTATTTGTTGCGTTTTCAGAAATGAACTTGAAAAATATTTTTACGCACGAAAAAAGCACAAGAGAAAAGGCTGTATAGCGTTCTTGTGCTTTATCATTTGTACCTGTTATATGATGTAAAAAACCACATTCAAGGGTGTATTGTCCTGCTATGGTAATTTCAGTTTTTTTGACAATAAAGGGTATGTCATAAAATGTCGATTATGAGATTCTTTCAATGCGGCTACCTCCTAGAGCCGCAAAACAAAAAAACCTTATATGATTTATCCACCGAATTGAGGAAAAAGAAAAACGGCGGCTTTATCTTGACCGCCATCAAATCAGAAATATTTTTGGATAAGCAAAAAGGTTACTGCCGATAACGGTTTTTTTTATTTACCGTATAACAGTAATTTTGTTCTTTTAACACACTAGGAACTGACAAACCATATAACACGTTTTTCTATACCTGTTAGAAAATCAACAGGAACAGTAAAATGTATTGAGGTGATTACATATGCGTAAAAAAGAAGATAAGTACGATTTCAGAGCTTTTGGTCTTGCCATCAAAGAAGCTCGTATGAAACAGGGTCTAACCCGTGAACAAGTGGGAGCAATGATTGAGATTGACCCACGTTATCTGACAAATATTGAAAATAAGGGGCATCACCCAAGTTTACAAGTGCTTTATGACATTGTTCATTTATTGAATGTATCAGTAGACGCTTTTTTTCTTCCTGCTTCTGATCTGGCGAAAAGCACCAGAAGAATACAGTTAGAAAAGCAGCTTGATAACCTGTCTGATAAAGATTTAGTTATCATGGAAAGTGTCGCTGACGGAATTATTAAATCTAGGGAAGTGGAGGAAGATTAAACTTCCTCTTTTTCACTCCCTATACGAGTTGATTCTTTTAATTTTTGAAAACACTCGTCACTGATTACGTGTTCCAGTTTGCAAGCGTCTGATTCTGCTAGTTTTGGGTCTACACCCATTTCTGTAAGATATTTTGTAAAAAAGCAATGTCGCTCATAAATTTTCTCAGCCATAGCCTGCCTACTGTCTGTTAAAAGCAATTGACCATTATTATCCATTAGTAGGAATCCTTGTGTTTTAAGTTGCTTTACTGCATGACTTACACGAGGCTTTGAAAATCCCATATAATCAGCCACATCAATAGAGCGAACCATGCCTTTTTTGATTTTAAGTATAAGTATTGTTTCTAAATAATCTTCTAATGACTTTCCCAATGTCACATTATTATCACCTCTTAAATATTTGATTCAATCAGTTTTTAAATTGTCCACCCAAGACTTTCTTGCTGAATATGATACAATTTTTGATATACACCTTTTTTCTTCATCAATTCATTATGTGTGCCATATTCAACTAATTTGCCATCATCTAATACTAATATTTGGTCTGCGTCTACAACTGTTCTTAAACGGTGAGCAATCATAATTACTGTTTTGTTTTCAACCAATTGAGCTATAGCCTTTTGCACTAAAACTTCGTTCTCCGGGTCAAGAGAAGCAGTTGCTTCATCTAAAAAAATAATTGAAGCATTTTTTAATAAAGCACGTGCAATAGATATTCTTTGTCTTTCACCACCAGATAATGTACTACCATTTTCACCTAAAACAGTTTGATAACCGTCTGGCATATTACGCACAAATTCATCACAGTATGCAGCTTTAGCAGCCGCCATAACTTCTTCCTCTGTGGCGTTAGGGTTTCCAATACTGATATTGTTAAAAACAGTATCATTAAATAATGTTACGTCTTGAAATACAAAAGCCATTTTTCGCATAAGACTTTCTGGCTCCATTGTTCGTATATCTTTACCACCAACACGAATTGTACCTTTCTGTATATCCCAAAATCTTGCAATCAATTTTGAAATTGTACTTTTCCCGCTTCCAGATGAACCTACCAATGCGGTGATACTTCCTTGTGGAATTTTACAAGTCACATCTTTAATGACATCTTTTGTATTATATCTGAATGTAACATGTTCCAACTCTATATCACAATTTTCAATTTCTTTATCATTTCCTTGCATTACAGATGTACTTAAAAGAGTACGCATTCTTTCTGTAACAACATTAAGATTTAGTAATGTAGTTAATTGTGAAAGAATCGCAAGAATTGGTCCATATATACGAGTAACCATCAAAAAGAACATTAGTAATGGGAGCAGTTCTATTTCACCTTTAACTAACAACATTGTTCCAACAAAAATGACAATACCAATTCCGGCTTGCAAAATCATGCTTGCACTCGACATAAATACGCCACAAATCATTTCTACTTTCACAGCAATCTTTTTCATAGATAATAATGCTTTGTTAAGAGCAGAAAAGTGAGAACCACTTAAATTACATGATTTAATAATTTTCATTCCCTCAAGGTATTCTTGTACTTGACTAGAAGCGTCTAGCTTTGCTTGTACTTGTCGTTCAAATAATTTTTTCTGATAGTTCTTACTTAACCAAATTATCAAAAATGCAACTGGCAGCGTAATATACATACATAACGCTAAACGCCAATCAAAGAAAGCAAGTAAAATACAAGTAAGAGTAACAGTAATACCATTTGCAATGAGAGGTGGAATTGTACTACTTAACATTGATTCCATGCTGCTACAATCAGACATCATGTTAGTTGTCAATTCTGACAAATCCTTTGTATTGAAGAAACTCATTGGTAATTTTCTTAAATGCTCTGCAATATTAAGTCTTGTTTTATTTGATTCTTGATAAGACGCAATGTATGTCTTTCTATAATCATTTCTTGCTGCTAAAAACACCAAAACAGCAGAAACAACTCCAATTCCCCAAAGCAACCATATATGATTCCATGCAATTTGCTTTCCTACATACGGGTTCAGTAATTCATTAAATAACATTACTGTAACACAAAACGGAAGCATTAAGGCTAGATTTGTTATCGTACAAGCAACAATAGCTTTTTTTAAATCTTTATAACCTTTATCTGATAGAAAAAGAAACTCTTTTAGTTTTTTCATCTTTATTACACCGCCTTTCCGCTGATTTTCCAATCAACCGCTTCTGTGTAATGGTTCCACATTTGCGAATAACGTCCACCAGCAGCAACTAATTCATTATGTTTACCTTCTTCAACTAGATGACCTTTTTCCATAACAATAATTTTGTCAGCATTACGAATCGTAGATAAACGGTGAGCAATAATAATAACTGTTTTATTCTGCATAAGTTTCTCGAATGCTTTTTGAATTAAATACTCATTTTCTGGGTCGCTAAATGCAGTTGCTTCATCAAGAACAATAATAGGGGAATCTTTGATAATAGCTCTAGCAATAGCGATACGTTGACGCTCACCGCCAGAAAGATGAATACCTTTTGTTCCAAATACAGTTTTGTAGCCATTAGGAAGTTTTGAAATAAATTCATGGCATTGTGCAGCTTTCGCGGCTTCAATGACTTGTTCTTCTGTAGCGTTTGGATTTCCCATGCGAATATTATCTAAAATACTCTGCTTGAATAAGAAAATATCTTGAAATACAAAGCTAACATGATTCATTAAGTCTTTTTCTGAAATATCTCTTATATCAACACCGCCGATTTTTACACTTCCCTCTGTAACGTCCCAAAAGCGTGAAATTAAATTTGCAATTGTACTTTTTCCACCACCAGATAAGCCAACAATAGCTGTTATTTGTCCTTGATTGGCTTTAAAAGATACATTTTCAATAGCCATTTCTTCTTTTTTTCCTGTATATGTAAAGCTAACATTATCAAACACAACATCATCTTTTTGAGTTTTTTTAGGACTGGTAGTTTGTGGTAGAACAGGTATATTGAAAATTTCGTCCATTCTTGCTACATTTCCGTCAATTTGCATAAATGATTCAGAGATATACATTATTTTGTTTAAAATACCAGCGATTGCCGGAACAAAAAGCAAGTAAAATATAAATGTCATAGTAAAGCTCTTATAATCTTGTGCATTAGCTCCTAACAAAATACCTACAGGAACGATAACCAAATATATATTGTTAATGATGGTAGTAAACGCTGGCATATAATTTTGCCAACCTAGAGAGAACTTTAGAACCCATTCTGTGTATTCTTTAATAGCATGTTCTAAACGAGCAAATGAAGAAGCTGTTTGATTAAATGCTTTCACAACAGGCATACCACGAACATATTCTACAGAAGCATTGTTCATATCTTCCAATGCGATCTGATATTTTCCCATGTTTTCTTTCATTGCTCCGCTACCAAATCCACTGAATTGTACGACAAAAGCAAGCACAATTCCAACTAATGAAGCAATACCAAATCGCCAATCAATAGCCAGTAGAATAATAACCATAACAATAGGCGCAGTTACAGAAGCAACAAAATCTGGAAATTGATGTGCAATGAAACCCTCAATGCTCTCAATGTTTTCATCCATTATTTTTCTTAAACGACCACTACCTATGGTTAAGTGATAACCTAAAGGAATTTTGGTAATATGTTCTGCGAAGTGAAGTTTTAATTCATAAAGTGTTCCAAATGCTGCCATATGAGAACTGAAAATTGCTAAAAAATATAATAGTATATTAGCAATAATACCAGCTAAAGCTATCCAGCCATAATTCATAACCTTGCTCATATCCAGCAATTCTAAATTAGGATAGACTTTTAAAATGGAACTAATAATAAAATATACCGCAATATACGGAACAAACGACGCTATAGCCGCTAACGAGGAAAGTATAGCCGATAAAAATACTAATCCTTTCTTATTGGAAGCTAATTCTAAACATCGTGCTAAACCCGTTTTGGGTTTGTTTTGTTTTGGCTTTTTGTTTGCCATAGTACGAATCCTCCTTAAATATAAAATACGTGGTGGGTTAGCTTAATCTAACCACACCACGTATTCTAAAGGAAATACTATTTTTCTTCTACTCCATCTCTAGTATATTTGGGTAAAAATAGCCCAAAAGTGTTATTTTTGTTTTCTGTAATCTTTCGGTAAAATACCATAAACAGATTGAAATGCTATTGCAAATTTACTAGCATTATTATATCCAAGACTTACCGCTATATCTCCAATTTTCATATTTTCATTTAAAAGCCAATGTGCTGCAATATTCATCTTATATTTCTTTAAATATGAATATGGTGTGTCACCATATATCTGTAAAAAAATTTTATGAAACAGTGATAAGTTAATTTGATTCCGAAAGGCGAGTTGTTCTAACGATACTCGTTCATCTAAATGAGTTATCATATATGTTTGAATTTCTTTAGTAGCTTGAATCTGACGTTTATCATAATATTTGAAATCACAGCCATGATTTTTAGTTAGCTGGTCTATATGGTAAAGTAATTCAATTGCTTTAATTTTGAAATATCCTAATTGTTCTATGTTAAGTGCTTCATATAATTCAGAAAATAAATGATGTAATTTAGGTGGAGTGGAACTTAAATATCCATTATTCTCAATCCCTAATGTTGAACCAATTTTATCAAGGTTAAGCGGAATAGTTTCCATCATTTTTTTGATTTCTTCTGATAAGGATTGTTTATCAATCACAAGGCTAAGTCCATAATATTTTTTTAATGGAAACGAGAAAGAAACTGGTAAATGTTGTGTTCCAGTCACACTAAAATATCCCTCTGGTAAATACGAAACTGTATGATTGGCATACTCACATTCATAGCGTCCAGAGCGACAATGTGTAATTGAAATAATATTAGGATTGAATTTTTGAGAAGGCATACTTATGTCTGTATCAAAGTCCAAAAAAGAGAGTTGAATACCATCAAAAAGCGTGTAACTTGTAACAATTCCTTTCCCTTGACACCCATAATCTATAATCATAAAATTTTCATCTTGCTTGATAATTTTTGCCTTATCACTGTACCAGTCTTTATTAAATGTAGAACTCACATTATGTACCTCCATATGTCGATTAGCAACATCTAACTATTATCATACTGTATTTTTTATCCCAAAACAATAAAAACATAAGCGTGCAAATCCGATTTATGTGAAAATGCACGCTTTTCTTCATGTTATTTTACAATCTTCCAGTTACTATCTTTTTCCAGCGTTAAGTCAAACTGTGAAATTTGCGTTGCTTTTGTCCTCTGGTCGAGATACTTTACCGATACCGATACTTTCACTTGTTCTCCATCTTGTATAAAGATAGGATTTACCAGCTCCGAGAACATATAGTCACAGTTGACAGGTTCAAGCACATTCCCCGATACATAGTAGGCAAGCTCTTTTTCCGTTGCGGTAGGGTACAGCTTAAAGAATGTTTCCAAAAACTCTGTCACTTCCTCTGTAGTGGCAGCGTCCACCGTTCCGTCCGATTCCTTGACTTTTGGTTCATAGCCGGATTTTGTTGGTATGCTGCTGATGGTCGGATTCTGTGTAATAACCAGATTTCCGTCACCATCTACATGAACTACCACCATGTAAGCGGAAGTGTAACCGATAGAAGTCTCTCCCTCTGTTACCGTTTGATCTACCGAGTAGACAACGGTAAAGTCGTCCGTTCCAGTCGCTTCAACCTCCCAAATCTTAACGTCCGTTACCGTAGAGCTTGTAGGTATGTCCATACAGACAGTATCAACATTCAAATCCTGCAAGCTCTTTGTAAGGTACTGGTTAATGGCTGTGGTTCTTTTCTCAATGGATTCCTGCGTGTTGCTCCAAGAATAGTAGGACTTCGCAAATGCCTTGACGAAATTCTCTATCTTGTTGGTATCAACAATACGCTGCTCAATGACTTCTTTCTCATGTACCGTGTGCATATCAATGGCGGTGAAATTCTTATACACCCCAAAGCTGATACTGGCAATCAACACCAGCCATAAGGCAATCACGGTTTTTTTATGCGTGCCAACTTTCATCACAGGCACTTTCTTTTCCTTTTTTGGTTTTGATTCCTTATCCTTTTTCTTAAATAGCATAGCACCATTCCTTTCTAATTGGTTTTCACCCGTCCGGCACTAATCAAGTGTTGCTGCCAGTACGAGCTTGTTAAATCTGCATATCCGATAGGGTCGCCAGCATGATACATTCTGTTGTTTCCAGCATAGATTCCTACATGAGTGACGTATGTTCCAGCGTTATAGGTTGAATGGAAGAACACCAAGTCACCAGCCTTTGCCTGTGACAGCGGTATGTGCTGTGCAGCGTCATACTGTGCCTGTGCGGTACGAGGTAAGCTGATACCAGCTTTTCCATAGCACCAAGACGTAAGACCAGAACAGTCAAAGCTAGTGTTGGGATTGCTGCCGCCATACACATATTTCCAGCCTTGATACTTCAACGCTTCATTGAAGATTGCCTGTGCGGTAGCGTCACTGAAACTAGGCACAGCCAAATACTGACTGACTAATTTCACATAGAACATATTCCCGTACTTGTAACGCCAGCCGCCATTTTCTTTTATGGAAATGTCATTCTTATAGGTGACTTTGACACCGCCGGATTTACCTTTTGCGAAGCTGACCGCCAGCTCAAAGGTGTACTTCTTTCCGTGTTTTGATACATAATCAATGAAGCCGCCACCATAGTTATAGGACTGTACCACTGTGTTGATGTCACAGTCTTTTGCTTCTGCGGATTTCAAAAGCTCCGAGAAGTATTTACACCCCTGTTTGATGGAATCCTCCACGGATAGGGAGTTAAGCGGTAATCCTAAAGATTCACTGGCTTGCATAACGTCTGTCGTGCCAGTGCCGCCGGATTCCACCTGCATAATCGCAAGCAGATAGTTCACATAGTCAGAGATTCTGTATTCCTTTGCATACTTTTCTACCGTAGACTGATGTTTCAATACTTCCGCTGATAGGTTCAGTCCAGAAAAATCAAGACTGGAAGAACCACTTTCTTCATCATCTGAGGTCACGATAAACAGAAACAGAAGCAGACAGATAATCACTGTGAAAATCCCACCGAACACAGCAAAATGCCTTAACTTCATTTCTTGCCGCCTTTCTTACTTGTAGATTTCTTCATTGTTGATTGATTTGTGGTCTTTTTCTGAACCGTCTTTGTCTGCTTCTGACGTTGTACCGTTTGCCTTGAAATATCTGTGGTAGCTTGTGAATGTTTATTTACTGCTGATGAAGCCTGTTTATCTGCCGGACGGGATTCTCTGACAACCTGTGTTCTTACATTCTCCTGTGATTTTGTCACAGGCTCTTTACTCTTGCTTGATTGCGGCTGCTCCTTTGTCACTGTGACAGGACGCTCTTTGACATTCTGCTCCGGCTTTAAAGCTGCCGCCTGTGAATCCGATTTTACAGGAACAGGCGTTGTGGCTGGTCGCTCATGCACCGGGGCAGCTCTCTTTGTCGCTGATCCGTTGCTTTGTCGCTCCTTATCCACAATCGGACGCTGCGGATTCTTTTTGTCTGACTGCGGCTGTTTCGATACCGATTTTTTATCCACAATTCCACGCTTTGAGGTAGACTGTGATTCCTGTGTATTGCTTTGTGAACTATGTACGGTCTGTGAGGAATCCGTCTGACTTTTCTTATCCGGCAATGCAAGCGGCTTCTGTGATTTGGAATCCGGCAGAGCTGGCGGCTTGCTGTTACCTCCACTGGAAGAAGCAGAAGTATTGTGATTTGCTCTGGTATGCGTATTACCTGTCTGTTTGGTATTGTCTGCCTTTTTTGTAGAAGCAGAAGCCGCCGCAGCACCAGCTACACCACCAGCAGCACCAGCCGCCATTGTCCTACCGATTTTACGCTCCAAGCGTCTTGCCCTGCGGTTGAGGAACATATACGGGTGTCGCATGATTCGTCTGCTGACTTGCTGTGTATCGGAGGATTGCAGGCTGAACATTGTCATCAAGTCACCTAATTTAAAATAGATTCCGGCAAAGGTGACTATCTGTAGAAATGCCACCATGAAAAACGGATAGCCGGAGGAAATGGAGTAAAACATAGTCGAGATACTAAACGCTGTGGTAATAATCAGTGTGATTCCAGCTCTCATCATAACGGTATTGAACAGCTTCGTAAGAGCCTTTTTTGCCATGCCTTCATAGGTCGGTATCATGGACAAAACAAAACTAATCGGCAGAAACATGGCGTAGATGATAAATAACACCTGCGAGAAAATCATCATGCCCGTAAGCAGAAAAACAAACGCCGAGATTCCGATATTGAAGATAAACAGGAACACCACCATACCTAAACGGGTCATGGTCTTTG
>ERZ1106969.2102-NODE-2102-length-11151-cov-20.086698_pt1 | contig 11151 bp, 9 predicted proteins | sample MGYA00403685_ERZ1106969 | MGnify/ENA primary metagenome ERZ1106969 (study PRJEB35170, sample SAMEA104062416) | human gut metagenome | biome: human gut; feature: human-associated habitat; material: faeces | place: Denmark | collected 2012-05-18 ... | reverse complement strand
ATTTCGCGGACTGACGGTATTGCTCAATTAACTCGATAAAGTGGTCGAACAGCGGCGCGGCATCGTGCGGCCCCGGGCTCGCTTCAGGGTGCCCCTGGAAGCTGAACGCCGGTTTGTCGGTACGATGGATCCCCTGCAGGGTGCCGTCGAACAGCGACTTATGGGTCACGCGCAGGTTGGCCGGCAGCGTCGCCTCATCTACGGCGAAACCGTGGTTCTGGGCAGTGATCATCACCACGTTGTTATCAATATCTTTCACCGGGTGGTTGCCGCCGTGGTGGCCGAACTTCATCTTAATGGTCTTGGCACCGCTCGCCAGCGCCAGTAGCTGATGGCCAAGGCAGATGCCGAATACCGGAATATCGGTCTCAAGGAATTTTTCAATCGCCTCGATAGCGTAATCGCACGGCGCCGGGTCGCCAGGGCCGTTGGAGAGGAAGATACCGTCCGGATTGAGCGCCAGCACGTCCGCGGCGGAGGTCTTCGCCGGCACCACCGTCAGGCGGCAGCCGCGGTCAACCAGCATGCGCAGGATGTTGCGTTTCGCGCCGAAGTCATATGCCACAACGTGGAACGGCAGCTCGCTTTCCGCTTTCGCTTCCGGCAGGTCGCCCGCCAGGGTCCAGCTGCCTTGCGTCCAGCTATAGGTTTCTGCGGTGGTCACTTCCTTCGCCAAATCCATGCCGTTCAGGCCTGGGAACGCTTTCGCTTTTTCCAGCGCCAGCTGGGCATCCGGGCTGTCGCCCGCGATGATGCAGCCGTTTTGCGCCCCTTTCTCACGCAGCAGACGCGTCAGCTTGCGGGTATCGATATCGGCAATCGCCACGATGTTATGGCGCTTCAGATAAGAAGAGAGGTCTTCAGTACTGCGGAAGTTGCTGGCAATCAGCGGCAGGTCGCGAATAACCAGACCCTGCGCATGTACCTGAGAAGATTCTTCATCGGCGGCGTTGGTGCCGACATTACCAATATGAGGATAAGTAAGAGTGACGATTTGGCGGGAATAGGAAGGATCAGTGAGGATTTCTTGATAACCGGTCATTGAAGTATTGAAAACGACTTCCCCAACCGCCGTGCCGGTTGCCCCGATGGCCCGACCGTGAAACTGGGTTCCGTCTTCCAGAACCAATAGCGCTGACTTAATCAAAACATCCTCCAGAGAATATCCACTCACTTTATTTGCATATTAATTCATAAACACGATCTGAATCAATGCAAATCTGTTGCCCGCAGATTTTTGGCAAACGGCGGCATTCTGGAGAGATGTCGGATAAAAGTCAACTTAAAGCGGAGATTTTTAATGTCATTTTACGCCACTGGTGCGTAACACGTGATTTTTACGCCAAAAAGATCAACAAACCTGGCTGAGAAAACGCTTGCGGATGTGGAAGAGTGTAAAACAGAGGGATGATCGACAAAAAAGTGGACCAGATGGTCAAAATTTACATTTAATTCACTAAAAAACACGCAAATACTGTATTTTTTACGCATTACACTTAAAATATACGCCATAATTCGCAAAAATAAAAAAGGGCAACAAAATATTGCCCTCTGCATCAATAACTTATTGATAGCAATAACCACATCACGATGGGTAATAATCGTTATAAACTATTCAGATCCAGCACATCACGCATATCAAACAGGCCATTTTTCTTGTCTTTCAGCCATAATGCTGAACGAACGGCGCCATTTGCGAAGGTCATGCGGCTGGACGCTTTATGGGTGATTTCAATACGCTCACCGATGTCAGCAAACATTGCCGTATGCTCCCCGACGATATCGCCCGCGCGAACGGTCGCGAAGCCGATGGTGCCCGGGACGCGTTCGCCAGTGTAGCCTTCACGACTGTAGACCGCGCAGTCCTTAAGATCTTTGTTCAATGCCCCAGCGATCGCTTCGCCCATCGCCAGCGCGGTGCCTGACGGCGCATCCACTTTATGCCGGTGGTGCGCTTCGATAATTTCGATGTCGGTATAGTCGCCCATCACCTTCGCCGCCTTCTCCAGCAGCTTCAACAGGACATTGACGCCAACGCTAAAGTTAGCGGCGAAGACAATGGCAATGTCCTGCGCGGCATCGCGAATCGCCTGTTTGCCAGCGTCGTCAAAACCGGTGGTGCCGATGACCATCCCTTTGCCGTGCTCGCGGCAAAACGCCAGATGGTTCAGCGTGCCTTCCGGGCGGGTAAAATCGATCAACACGTCGAAATCATCTTTTACCGCCGCCAGGCTGCTCTGCACCGCGACGCCCGCTTTGCCGGCGCCCGCCAGCTCGCCGGCGTCGCTGCCCACCAGGCTTGACCCTTCGCGCTCCAGCGCCGCGCCCAGCGCCACGCCTTCCATCTGCAATGCAGCCTGAATTAACTGGCGTCCCATCCGGCCGCCCGCGCCGGCGATGGCCACGCGGATTTGTGCATCATGCATAGCTATTCTCTTTTGTTAACATTACGTAAATTGTTTTCAGAGTAACCAGCCCGTCAGCGGGCCGCTACTCAAAAACGCCGATAATTAGAAATTTATGACAAACGGCGGACGATATCAGTAAAAACTATACGATTGTGCCGCGATTCCGTGTTTACCTGATGACAACCGGGAAGGCTAATGATGGCGCCTTCGCCCGTACAGTGCGGGCGAAGGCGGTATTGCAGTGGGTTACAGCGGGAAAAGCGCGCCGGCGGGAAACGCGGATAAAAACCAGGTCACCGCCAACAGATCGGCGCTGCCGCCGGGGCTGAGATGGCGGGCAATCAGCTCATCGTCAAACTGTCGCAGCGCCTCCAGCCCGCCGTCCGCCAGCACGCCGCCCTGCCACAGCAGTCGCTGCGCCTCCTGCTGGACAAAGTTCAGCCCGGCAAGCCCGCCGCGCGAGACCAGGTTGGTGTCATCATTCCACGCCATCAGATGCAGCAGGGTTTGCAGTAGCGCCAGATTACTGTCGCCGGTCTCTTCCATCATGCGGGTAAAGACTGGCATGGCTTGGGTACGCACCGTCAGGAAACCGCTCTCCGCCTCGCCGCGGGCCCCGGAGAGACCATAGCGCAGAAAATGAGCCTCGCCTTTACTGAGCCGTTCCCCGCCAGCAGAAGACAACGCCTGCATAACCATGCCGCGACAGAAGCGCGCCACCTGGTCGCAAAGCCGGTGCTGCTCTATCGGCTCACCTTTCGACACCAGCCTGCCCGCCGCCGCGCTGAGCAGGCCAAAAGCGAAGATCGCCCCGCGATGGGTATTCACCCCGCCGGTGGCCTCCAGCATATCGTTCTCACAGGCCATCCCTACCGGGCGCAGCATCATCAATACCTGCTCCGGCGCGACCGCCGCAGTATCGTGGCCCATGATGAAAAATTTCTCCATCCACGGAGCCACCACCGCGGTGCTGGCCTCAAACGAGGCCAGATCCATATCCCAGTGCGCGCCAGCGTTACGAATATCCACCAACCCGGGCTTTGGGGTCAGGCGAACTTCGGTCAACAGCGCGCGCTCTACCGCGCTGACCACCTCTTCGGCACTCAGTGGCTTCACGCGCCGCACACGCGCAGGATTAATTAACACGTCGCTCATGGCCTTTCCCCTCTGCGTTTAGTCGCTGTTTTTCACCTGACGAATCACATCGATGACCGAACCGTCGCGATAGCGCACCACCGCCACCACCCGATCGGTGAATTCGATCGGCTGCGGCTTGCCAGTCAACAGCTCAGCACGCTGCTGCAGTTCCTCAATGGTCATCAGCGGAATGCCTGCGCTGCGCAAATTGTCGATCAGGTCCTGACGTGCCGGGTTGACCGCAATGCCGTGGTCAGTGACCAGCACATCCACGCTGGCCCCCGGCGTGACGCGGGTCAGCACCTTTTCCACGACGCAGGGAATACGGCCGCGAACTAACGGCGCGGTAATAATGGTCAAATCCGCACCGGCGGCGGTATCGCTATGGCCACCGGACGCCCCGCGCAGCACACCGTTAGAACCGGTCATCACGTTAACGTTAAAGTCGATATCAATTTCCAGCGCGCTGAGCATCACCACGTTTAAGCGCTCGCAGGAGGCGCCTTTGGAGCCCGGGCTGGCATACTGATTGGTGGAGATCTCGACATGGTTCGGGTTCTGCGCCAGCGAACGCGCCGCGTCACCATCGAAGGACTGGGTATCGAGCAGCGTTTTGATCAACCCTTTTTCGTGCAAATCGACCATCGTCCCGGTGATACCGCCGAGGCCGAAGCTGGCGGTAATGCCGTTACGGCGCATTTTATCTTCAAGGAAGCGAGTTACTGCCAGCGAGGCGCCGCCGGTACCGGTCTGCAGCGAGAAACCCTCTTTAAAGTAACCGGAGTGCTCAACGACTTTCGCCGCCTGGCGGGCGATCAGCAGCTCGCGCGGGTTGCTGGTCAGACGGATGGCACCCGCGGTAATTTTTTGCGGATCGCCGACTTCATCTACCTGGACTATCAGATCCACCTGATCCTGGGCAATACTGGCCGGATAGTTAGGATAATCCACCCACTCTTCGGTCAGCAGCACCACGCATTTAGCGTGCTCGGCATCGACGCGCGCGTAGCCCAGAGAACCGCAGCGTGATTTACCGCTAAAGCCGTTGGCGTTGCCAAACTCATCGCAGCAAGGAACGCCGAGAAACGCGACATCAATCGACAGCTCGCCGCTTTGAATCAGCTGTACGCGACCGCCGTGGGAGTGGATCTGCACCGGGTTTTCCATTAAACCGGCGGAGATCTCCTCGCCCAACTTGCCGCGCAGGCCGGAGGTGTAGATCTGGCGGATCACGCCATTTTTAATATGCTCGATCAGCGGCCAGTGGGCGTCGATCAGCGAACTGGACGCCAGGGTGAGATCGCGAAAACCCATTTCCGCCAGCTTCGCCACTACCATATTGACGACTTTGTCACCGCCGCGAAACGCGTGGTGAAACGAGATGGTCATGCCGTTTTGCAGGCCGGAGCGACGGATTGCCGTTTCCAGCGAATCGCAGATTTTGCGCTGGCGCTTTTCGCTCTCACTCGCCAGCCAGGGACTTTTCGCCGTTACGCCGGCATAAGATGTCAGTCCATTCGGCATCACGTACTGCTGATTAAGCATTGCTACTGTCTCTTTCATCTTATTCCCCTTAATCACGAATACCGGAAGCCGAGAGCGCCACCACTTTGCGAGCATGGTCGATAATCGGTCCATCGATCATCTTGCCGTTCAGCGATACCACACCCAGACCTCGCGTTTCGGCTTCTTCCGCCGCGGCAATCACTTCCAGCGCGTGATCGACCTCTTTGCGCGTCGGGGCATAGACCTGATGCAGGAGTTCAATTTGTCGTGGGTTAACCAACGATTTGCCGTTAAAACCGAGGTTTTTGGCCAGATTCGCTTCCGCCAGGAAGCCCTCTTCGTTATTGATATCCGACCACACCACGTCATAGGCGGCGATGCCGGCAACGCGGGCGGCATGCAGTACAGCGCAGCGGGCGTAGAACAGTTCAGTACCGTCGCCGCGAGAGGTGCCCATATCCATCACGTAATCGAAGGCCGCCAGCGCGATCGCCGCCAGACGCGGGCTGGCGCGGGCGATTTCCACCGCGTTCACCACGCCCAGCGCCGACTCGATCGCCGCCATTAACTTGGTGCTGCCCACTTCCCGGCCGCACTCGCGTTCAATCCGCTCAACATGCGCTTCCAGCTCATGGATATCTTCTTTGCTGTCGGTTTTCGGCAGACGCACCATATCCACGCCCGCGCGGACTACCGCTTCAAGGTCGGCAAGACCGAATGGCGTATTCAGCGGGTTAATGCGCACCACGGTTTCGATATCCTGATACAGTGGATGCTGCAGCGCCTGATACACCAGCAGACGAGCGGTATCTTTCTCGCGCAGCGAAACGGCATCTTCCAGGTCGAACATCACCGCATCGGCGCCGTAGACGAATGACGTGCTTAACATGGCGGCATTGGCACCAGGGATGAACAACATACTGCGACGTGGTTTCATAGCTGGCTCCATTGTAATTGGGTCTGTTGCGCCGCGCGCAGCGCCGCGGCCTGTACGCGAGCTCGCAAAACACATTCCAGCGCGCCTTTATCATCGACCACCACGTTGGCCTGTTTCACGCCAAGCTGAGCCAGCGTTTCTCTCACTACCTGCTCAATCGCAGCGCCAAACTGTTGTTTCACAATGCTGTCGATTTCCAGCTGAATGCCCGGCTGCGCCGCCGGTCCAATCCTGACCATCACATCGCTGGACTCCAGCGTGCCGGCCAGGGCGTCAATCTTCATTTCCATAGGGGAAAATCCTTAGTTAGGGCATAAAAATCAGGCGGTTTGATGTTCGCTCTCCGCCAGTTGCATCAGAAAAGAGAGGGTGCCCGGCGGCACCAGCGCCGCGACCGCCTGCCAGTTGCGCTGTCGATAGAGTTCGCGCACTCGGGAGGCCGACACGGGTCCACCATTTTTTTCGATTCGCGCAAGCTCAACTACTTCAATGGGCGGCGTGTCGCCTGGCGCTTCCAGTAGTGACTTCATGCGCTGGTTGTAATTACGGGTCAGGGGACACAGCGGCTCGGTGCCGACAAAGCGATGGGTAATCTGCAGCGCCGGGGCCAGGCGCTCGCGGAAGAGCTGCAGGTCAATCTGGCTGTGGCAGTCATCAACCACCCCCTGCTCTTTCAGGAAATAGCCGGGGAACGTCGCCCGCGAGATCAGATACGCCGAACCGGGATGCAGCGTCACCTTATCGATGCCGGTAATCCCCTGTTCAATGAGCTTGAAGCGATCGTGATAGGAAAAGCAGGACGCATCTTCTTTGACCACAAACAGATGCAGCCAGTCGCACTGGCTGTCCGCCTGTTCTACCAACCAGCGGTGGCCGAGGGTGAATGGATTAGCATTCATCACGATAGCGCCGATTTTTCTTCCCGGCTGACGGTACATCGCCAGCTGTCGACAGTAACGAGTCAGCCGTTCGCGGCTATTTTCCATTAGCACGGCGCGGTCGCCCGCCTGGGCTATCGGCCAGAAGCCGGCGCCGGAAAATAACGCGGCATTGCAAGGTTTAGTGAACAAAAACAGTTCGCTGCGCCCCAGCTCATAGGCCAGCGTCAGGAGCTCGGTCAGTAATTTAAGGCTCAGCCCCTCCCCCTGCAGCGAGGGATCGATGGCGATGCATTTCAGCACATTGCCGGCGATAGCACCGCAGCCGACCAGCCGCTGCTGATACTCGGCGATAATCGCCATTTCGCAGTCGGCCTCTAACGACAGTTGATGCTGGCGGAGAAACCGATCGATCGCCTCTCGCCGCGGTTTATCTTTTAATAGCTGAACGCGTTTTAATATCAGTGTCATTTTTTAGCGCTTCGTCATTTCAAAACGAACTGTATTTCGCCAGCGTTCGGCTATGGATTCTTGTATTTAAGTCACAGTTTTTCTCGTGGCTTAATTGGCTTTATGGTTTTTATGTTGTTAATTAATTCAGAATCATAAAAACAATTAAATTAATAAAAAACACGAGTATTCAGTGAAGATAATCACACCTTACCCCTGGATCTATTTATTACTATGCGCCGGTCTTACTACTCCATCAATAAACAGGATAACGTTTATGACTAACATGAGTCAGGCTCCGGCGACGGAGAAAAAGGGCGTTAGCGATCTGCTGGGATTTAAAATCTTCGGCATGCCGCTCCCCCTTTACGCATTTGCGTTAATTACACTATTACTTTCACATTTTTATAACGCTTTACCCACCGATATCGTCGGCGGCTTTGCCATCATGTTTATTATCGGCGCTATATTCGGGGAAATTGGCAAGCGCCTGCCAATATTCAACAAATATATCGGTGGCGCTCCGGTGATGATTTTCCTGGTGGCGGCTTATTTTGTCTATGCCGGTATTTTTACGCAGAAAGAAATCGATGCTATCAGCAACGTTATGGATAAGAGTAACTTCCTTAACTTATTCATCGCGGTATTAATTACCGGAGCAATTCTGTCGGTAAACCGCCGCCTGCTGCTGAAATCACTGCTCGGCTATATTCCAACTATCCTGATGGGCATTGTCGGCGCGTCTATTTTTGGCATCGCTATCGGCCTGGTGTTCGGTATTCCAGTGGATCGCATCATGATGCTGTACGTCCTGCCGATCATGGGTGGCGGCAACGGCGCGGGCGCGGTCCCCCTGTCGGAGATTTACCACTCCGTCACCGGTCGTTCTCGCGAAGAGTATTACTCAACCGCTATCGCTATTCTGACCATCGCTAACATCTTCGCCATCGTCTTTGCCGCCGTCCTCGATATCATCGGCAAAAAACACGCCTGGCTGAGCGGCGAAGGGGAACTGGTGCGTAAAGCCTCGTTCAAAGTGGAAGAAGATGAGAAAGCGGGACAAATCACCCATCGCGAAACCGCCGTCGGTCTGGTGCTGTCCACTACCTGCTTCCTGCTGGCCTACGTCGTGGCGAAGAAAATTCTGCCCAGCATTGGCGGTGTGGCTATTCACTATTTCGCGTGGATGGTGCTGATCGTCGCCGCGCTGAACGCCTCCGGGCTGTGCTCACCGGAAATCAAAGCCGGTGCTAAACGCTTGTCTGATTTCTTCTCCAAACAGCTGCTGTGGGTGCTGATGGTCGGGGTCGGCGTCTGCTACACCGACCTACAGGAAATTATCAACGCCATCACCTTCGCTAACGTTGTTATCGCCGCCATTATCGTTATCGGTGCGGTGCTCGGCGCGGCGATCGGTGGCTGGCTGATGGGCTTCTTCCCAATAGAATCGGCCATCACTGCAGGCCTGTGTATGGCCAACCGCGGCGGCTCCGGCGACCTGGAAGTTCTCTCTGCCTGTAACCGTATGAACCTTATCTCTTATGCGCAAATCTCCTCCCGTTTGGGCGGCGGTATTGTGCTGGTCATCGCCAGCATCGTGTTCGGCATGATGATTTAACCCATACGCACGATGGCACGTTGAACTGACAGGTGAAGAACGAATCAGGGTCCCATGCCGGGAGCGGCAGAGGGAAATCCACCCTGCTCCTTAGCCGGAAACGCCAGAAACCTTGTCAGACAGCGCGTCATCGTGCCCCTATTTGAGATGTATAAATGACTGACAATGCCATCCTGTTAGGCGAAGGCTTCACCCTGATGTTTCTCGGCATGGGCTTTGTGCTGGTGTTCCTGCTGCTGCTCATTTTCGCCATCCGGGGAATGTCCCTCGCCGTCAACCGCCTGTTTTCCGAGCCGCCCGCCGCCCCCAAACCGGCGCCGGCCGCCGTCGCGCCCGCCGACGATTTCGCCCGCCTGAAGCCGGCGATTATCGCCGCCATTCACCACCATCGCCGTCTTCACCCTTAATTCACGGAGGAATTCATGACCGTTGCCATTACCGATGTCGTCCTGCGCGACGCCCACCAGTCCCTGTTCGCCACCCGTCTGCGCCTTGACGATATGCTCCCCGTCGCCGCTCAGCTGGACGACGTCGGCTACCGCTCGCTGGAGTGCTGGGGCGGCGCCACCTTTGACGCCTGCATCCGCTTTCTCGGCGAGGACCCGTGGGTCCGCCTGCGCGAGCTGAAAAAGGCGATGCCGAAGACCCCGCTGCAGATGCTGCTCCGCGGCCAGAACCTGCTCGGCTACCGCCACTACGCCGACGACGTGGTGGAGCGCTTCGTGGAGCGCGCCGTCAAAAACGGCATGGACGTCTTCCGCGTCTTTGATGCCATGAACGACCCGCGCAACATGCAGGCCGCCCTGCAGGCGGTCCGCCGCCACGGCGCCCACGCCCAGGGCACCCTCAGCTATACCACCAGCCCGGCCCACACCCTGCAGACCTGGCTCGACCTCACCGAACAGCTGCTGGAGACCGGCGTTGACTCCGTCGCCATCAAGGACATGTCCGGCATCCTCACCCCGCATGCCGCCTTTGAGCTGGTCAGTGAAATCAAGAAGCGCTACGACGTCACCCTGCACCTGCACTGCCATGCCACCACCGGGATGGCGGAGATGGCGCTGCTGAAGGCCATTGAAGCCGGGGTCGACGGCGTCGACACCGCCATCTCCTCGATGAGCGCCACCTATGGCCACCCGGCCACCGAAGCGCTGGTGGCCACCCTCGCCGGCACACCGTACGACACCGGCCTCGATATCCACAGGCTGGAGAGCATCGCCGCGTACTTCCGCGAGGTGCGCAAAAAATACCACGCCTTCGAAGGCCAGCTGAAAGGCACCGACAGCCGTATCCTCGTCGCCCAGGTGCCGGGCGGGATGCTCACCAACCTTGAAGGCCAGCTGAAGCAGCAGAGCGCCGCCCACCGTCTGGATGAGGTGCTGGCGGAAATCCCCCGCGTGCGCGAGGACCTCGGCTTCATCCCGCTGGTGACCCCGACCTCGCAGATTGTCGGCACCCAGGCGGTGCTCAACGTGCTGGGCGGCGAGCGCTACAAAACCATTGCGAAGGAGACTGCCGGTATCCTGAAAGGCGAATACGGCCACACCCCGGCGCCGGTTAACGCCGCCCTGCAGGCGCGGGTGCTCGACGGCGCCGACGCCGTCACCTGCCGCCCGGCGGATTTACTCAAGCCGGAGCTGGCCGCGCTGGAAGCGGATGTGAAACGCCAGGCGCAGGAGAAGGGCATCACGCTTGCCGAAAACGCCATCGACGACGTGCTCACCGTGGCGCTGTTCCCGCAGCCCGGCCTGAAATTCCTCGAAAACCGCCACAACCCGGCGGCCTTTGAGCCGGTACCGCAGGCGGAAGCCGCGCAGCCAGTGGCAAAAGCAGAAAAACCTGCCGCCTCCGGCGTCTACACCGTGGAGGTGGAAGGCAAAGCCTTTGTGGTCAAAGTCAGCGACGGCGGTGACGTCAGCCAGCTGACGGCGGCTGCTCCTGCCTCTGCACCCGCCGCTGCCGCCCCGGCCGGCGCCGGTACCCCGGTGACCGCCCCGCTGGCGGGCACTATCTGGAAGGTGCTGGCCAGCGAAGGCCAGACGGTGGCCGCAGGCGAGGTGCTGCTGATTCTGGAAGCCATGAAGATGGAGACCGAAATCCGCGCCGCGCAGGCCGGGACCGTGCGCGGTATCGCGGTGAAAGCCGGCGACGCGGTGGCGGTCGGCGACACCCTGATGACCCTGGCGTAAGGAAAAGGAACGGAAATGGAAAGTCTGA
>ERZ1106969.2101-NODE-2101-length-11155-cov-4.767928_pt1 | contig 11155 bp, 10 predicted proteins | sample MGYA00403685_ERZ1106969 | MGnify/ENA primary metagenome ERZ1106969 (study PRJEB35170, sample SAMEA104062416) | human gut metagenome | biome: human gut; feature: human-associated habitat; material: faeces | place: Denmark | collected 2012-05-18 ... | reverse complement strand
TATTTTCAAGAGCGCTTACTTCATGTTAAAAGAAGAGCATACTGAATTAGTTGAAAAGTTCTTAGTAGAACTTAATGAAATGCCTAAGAATGATAAAAAGAAGATTAAGGTTGTTACATCTGGTATACTAGCAGACAACAAAAACCTTCTAAATATATTTGAAGAAAACGGAATTCAAATAGTTGCAGATGATGTAGCTCATGAATCTAGACAATATCGTGTAGATACAAAAGAAGAAGGAAAGCCTTTAGAAGCTTTATCAGAAAAGTTTGCAAACATGGATAATTGTTCCGTATTATATGATGTTGATAAAAAACGTGCAGATTATATAGTTAATTTAGCTAAAGAATATAATGCAGATGGGGTTATTATGATCATGACAAAATTCTGCGATCCAGAAGAGTTTGATTATGTAATCATTAAGAAAGCATGTGATGCAGCAAATATAATGACATTACAAATAGAAGTTGACCGTCAAATGGTTAACTATGAACAAGCAAATACAATAGTTCAAACTTTTAAAGATATGATATAGGAAGGCTTATAGGAGGAAAAAAGGATGATAGATAAGAATAAAATGCCAGTAGCCATGGGAGTAGCATTTGTATGGTTTACAACACAATTTGGTGGAGGATTTGCATCTGGTGCTCAGTTAATTCAGTACTTTGTAGCATTTGGCATATGGGGATTAGTTACTCCAGTTTTAGCACAAGCAATAGGTGCTTTATTCCAATGGTATGCACTTCGTTATGCAAAGAAACATAACAAATATGACTATAAGAGCTTTAATGATAGTTTTTATGGAAAGTTTGCACCAATATTCTCAAATTTATATGAAATAGTATATATTATGCTTTTATGTTTAGCACCTGCAGTTGCATTTGCTACTGGAGGAGCTACAATGCAAGAATTAACTGGACTTCCATATATGGTCTGTACAGTTATTATAGGAGCATTTATTTTCTTAATAACTATGTATGGAACTGATCTTGTAAGAAAAGCAGCATCAACTTTATCTGTAATTATAATAGTAGGTTTATTAGTAGTTTATATTCCAAACATAATAGCTCAATGGGGAAATATAACATCAAATATAAGTTCAATGGCAGCAGAAGCAGCACCTGTAGGTCCGGCCATGTGGAGCTGTTTTATATACTCAGCTTTCCAATTGGCATCTATAGGACTACTAGTTCAGCATGCAGAGTCATTTAAGTCTGAAAAAGAAGCTGGAACTAGTATGATATATGGATTCATAGTAAATGCAGGAATTATATTCTTATCAACTTTAGGTATGGTTGCAATAGTTGATAATCCAGTATTAGCAACAACTAATATACCAATATTAATATTAATTAGAGATGGGGTTGGATCTTCATTTATGACTCCAATCATCTCAATACTAATCATCTTAGGATCAATATCTACAGCTGTTAATATGATAGCTGGTGTAGTTCAACGTGTTACTAATTCTTTTGAAAAGCCAGAGGTTAGGGAAAAAGCAAATGGTAAGCCAACTAAGATGACAATATGTACTGCTTTAGGATTCACAATTTTAGCATTTGGAATTGCTCAATTTGGATTACTTCCACTTGTTAAGAAGGGTTATGGATACCTAGGCTATGTAACAATTGCTGTTGTAATAATACCATTTATTATAAGAATGGTTATGGAAGCAATAGGTAAAACAGAATAAGAATTATTACTATCCGATGTTTAGACATCGGATAGTAATAATAAATAACATGTATACAAGTATACTAAAATGTTTTGGGAGTGTATGATATGAATAACCTTATCTCAAAAACAATAGGAGAGTGTTTAAATGAACGTGCAAAAACAACTCCAAATCTTTGCGGATTGAGCTATAGAGATTATAGCTATAGCTGGAGGGAAGTTGATGAAATTTCTGATTTCCTAGCATTAGATTTTTTAAAGCTAGGAATAAAGAAAGGAAGTCACGTGGCAATATGGAGTGTAAATAACCCTAATTGGGTATTATCCTATTTTGCACTAGTAAAGATAGGAGCGGTAGCTATATTGGTAAATACCTGTTACAAGGAAGTAGAACTTGTACAAATCCTAGAATATGCAGATGTAGAGTTTATTCTTTGCGGAAGAAGCTGTAAAAACACTAACTATGATGAGATATTAAAGAATATAAATACATCCAGATTGCCTAAATTAAAAAAGATACTTTATTTAGAAAAAAATCAGGAAATTAGATGGTATATGAGGGGGGATTATCCTCTTTATATGAATGATGAAGAAAAAGAAATTCTTCTAAAAGCTAAAGGTAATGTTTCAATAGATGATACAGCTAGTATAATGTTCACCTCAGGTACTACAAAAATGCCAAAAGGTGTTAAACTTTCTCACTATAGTTTAATAAATAATTCATTAGAGCTTACAAGACAAATGAAATGGACATCAGAAGATAAAATGTGTATAGCAGTGCCACTATTTCATTGTTTTGGAATAACTGCTGGAATATTATCAGGAGTTCATTCAGGAGCATGTCTTCATTTACTTAAATATTATAAGACTTTAGAAGTTTTAGAGCAGATTGAAAAATATAAATGTACTGTTCTAAATGGAGTGCCAACAATGTTCATGGCCCTAGTGAGAAATACAAAACTGAGAAATTATGACCTCTCTTCTATAAAAAGCGGCATTGTAGCTGGATCTGCTATTCATCCAGAGGAGTATATAAATATATGCGAGTGTTTAAAGATAAAACATCTTCAAACATCCTATGGACAGACTGAAACATCACCGTGCATTTCAATATCAGATTATGAAGACTCTATGGTGGTTAAAGCAAATACTGCTGGTAAATGCATAGATAATGTAGAACTTAAGATATGGAATAAAGAGCAAAATCGAGAAGCTTTAGAAAATGAAATTGGAGAGATTTTGACTCGAGGATACCATGTGATGCAAGGTTACTATAATATGCAAGAGGAAACGAAAAGCACAATTGATACTGAAGGATGGCTTCATACTGGAGATTTAGGTTTTCTAGATTTCAATGGATATCTTCATGTAACAGGCAGAATAAAAGAAATGATAATTAGAGGTGGAGAGAATATATCTCCTCTAGAAATTGAACACTGGATTAGAAAATTAAATTGTGTTGAACAAGTAAAAGTAATAGGAGTACAAGCTGAAGTTTTACAAGAAGAGATAGCGGCTTGCATAATACCAAAGCAAGGAATGAACTTAGATGAAGATGAGGTAAAAAGCTTTGTAGCTGAGAATCTCGCTGATTATAAAGTTCCTAAATATATATTGATTTTTGATGAATTCCCATTAACTTCTAGTGGAAAGATTCAATTAGGAGAATTAAGAAGACAGATAGAAAAGAGAATAAAATAAGAGGAGGACTAAAAAATGTATTTTACAGAACAACATGAGTTAATCAGAAAATTAGCAAGAGAATTTGCAGAAAAAGAATTAACTAGTGAAATCCTTGATAAGGTTGAAGAGACAGGGGAGTTTCCTCAAGAAATTTTAGACAAGATGGCAAGAGCCGGATTCTTCGGAATTAAAGTTCCAAAGGAATTAGGTGGACAAGGAGCAGATTCACGTGCTTATGTAATTGTTATGGAAGAAATAGCAAGAGTAAGCGGAGTTGCAAGTATATATGTTTCTTCTCCAAACTCATTATCAGGTGGTCCATTACAACTTTCAGGTAATGATGATCAAAAAGAAAAGTATTTAAGACCAGTAGTTACAGGCACAAAGAAGTTAGCATTTGCTTTAACAGAGCCAGGTGCTGGTTCAGATGCAGGTGGAATGACTACAACAGCTGTAAAAGATGGAGACTACTATATATTAAATGGACGTAAATGCTTTATAACAGCAGCACCACTTGCTGATTATTCAGTAATTTATGCTAAAACAGATATGACAAAAGGAACAAGAGGAATAAGTGCTTTTGTTGTAGATATGAAGCTTCCAGGTGTATCTTGCGGAAAGCCAGAACATAAGATGGGACTTATAGGCTGTGCTACAAGTGATATAATCCTTGAAAATGTAAGAGTTCATAAGAGCGACTTATTAGGAGAAGAAGGAAAAGGATTCATAAATGCAATGAAAACTCTAGATACAGGACGTATGGGGGTTGCTGCTCAAGCTATAGGAGTTGCTCAAGGTGCATTAGATGAAGCTATAAAATATGCAAAGGAAAGAAAGCAATTCGGTAGAAGAATTGGAGATTTTCAAGGAATAAGCTTTATGATTGCTGAGATGGCAACTAAGTTAGAAGCAGCAAAACAGCTTGTATACAAAACTGCATACTTAATGGATACACATCAAGATGCATCAATGGCAGCATCAATGGCAAAATACTTTGCTTCAGAAGCTTGTAATGAAATAGTAGCAAAAGCAGTTCAAATTCATGGTGGATATGGATTCATAAAGGATTATAAGGTTGAGCGTATGTATAGAGACTGTCGTGTATTCACTATTTATGAAGGAACATCTCAAGTACAACAAATGGTAATATCAGGAAAGTTACTAAAAAAGTAGAAGGAGGACATTAGAAAATGAAGATTTTAGTTTGTGTAAAACAAGTACCAGATACTAACGAAGTAAAGATCGATCCAGTGAAAGGAACCTTAATTCGTGATGGCGTTCCAAGTATCTTAAACCCAGATGATGCAAATGCTCTAGAAGCAGCATTAGCTTACAAGGATAAAAATCCAGATACTGTAGTTGCAGTTCTTACAATGGGACCTCCTCAAGCAACTTACATGCTAAGAGAATGTCTTGCTATGGGTGCTGATGAAGCATACCTATTAAGTGACCGTGCATTTGGTGGAGCTGATACATGTGCAACTTCAACAACAATTGCAGCTGGTATCAAAAAGGTAGAGGGAGTAGATGTAATCTTTGCAGGTCGTCAAGCAATAGATGGAGATACTGCTCAAGTAGGACCTCAGGTTGCTCAAAGATTAGGACTTCCAGTTGTAACTTATGTTCAAGATATAAAACTAGAAGAAGGAAAAGCAATAGTTCACAGACAAATGGAAGATGGATATGAAGTTATAGAAGTTCAAACACCATGTGTGTTAACTGCTGTAAAAGAATTAAATGAGCCTAGATATATGTCTATAAGTGGAATCGTTGATGCTTATAAGAAAGATATAACTGTATGGAATCATGTAGATGTAGAACTTAATCCAAAGGATTGTGGATTAAATGCATCTCCAACACAAGTATTCCGTTCATTCACTCCACCTCCAAAGGGAAAAGGAGAGATGTTAAACGGTTCTGTAACTGAAATGGCAAGTACAGTTATAAATAGATTAAAAGAAAAACATTATATATAAGTAGAAAGGACGGATGAAACATGGCTGTTAATGTAATAAAAGAAAAATGTAAAGGCTGCTCTATTTGCGTAAAGAACTGTCCTTTTAGTGCAATCACTATGGAAGGAAAGTTAGCTGTAATAGGATCATCTTGTACAGGATGTGGAGTTTGTGTAGAGAAGTGTCCATTTAAAGCAATAGAAAAGACAGAAGAAGAGAGAGAAATAAAAGACTTAAGTGCATATAAAGGTGTTTGGGTATTTGCTGAACAAAGAGAAAAGAAAATCATGCCAGTTGTTATTGAACTTCTTGGTGAAGGTAAGAAGCTTGCAGAAGAAGTTGGATGTGAACTATGTGCAGTTCTTTGTGGATCTGACGTTGAAGGACTAGCTGATGAATTATTCGAATATGGAGCAGATAAAGTGTATATAGCTGATTCTCCAGAGCTTGAAAAGTACACTACAGATGGATATACAAAAGTTATATTTGAAGCTATCGAAGAGTACAAGCCTGAGATAGTATTACTTGGAGCAACTCACATAGGACGTGACTTAGGTCCATGTCTAGCAGTAAAAGCAAATACTGGTTTAACTGCAGACTGTACAATGCTTGAGATAGACCCAACAGATAAAAAGATAAAGCAAACTCGTCCAGCATTTGGTGGAAACTTAATGGCTACAATAGTGTGTCCAAATCATCGTCCACAAATGTCTACTGTAAGACCAGGAGTTATGACAAAGGCAGAACGTACTCCAGGTAAGAAGGGTGAAATAGTTAAATTAAATGTTTCATTCAAAGAAGGAGACATAAGAACAAAAGTATTAGAAGTTGTTAAGAGTATGAAAGAAACTGTTTCTTTAACAGATGCTGAAATCATCGTAGCTGGTGGTATGGGACTTGGAAAAGCAGAAGGCTTTGATCTATTAAAGGAATTAGCAGATAAATTAGGCGGTATAGTTGCATCATCTAGAGCAGCTGTAGATGCTGGATGGATTGATCATGCATATCAAGTAGGACAAACAGGAACTACTGTAAAACCTAAGATATATATAGCATGTGGTATTTCAGGAGCTATACAGCACGTAGCTGGAATGCAGAATTCAGAACAAATTATAGCGATTAATACTGCAGAAAATGCGCCTATATTTGAAGTAGCGGATTACGGAATAGTAGGAGATTTATACAAAGTTATACCTGCTATGATAGAAGAATTAGGAAAATAATATGTATGAATAAAAAGATAAAGCAGGCATCGAGTTATTGCTTAGGATTATTATTACTAGCTTTTGGGGTGACATTTTCCATTAAATCTAACTTAGGAGTGTCACCAATTAATTCAATACCATACGTTTTAAGCTTGATAACAGGATTAGATCAAGGAGTTTTAACCACATCTGTATTTTGTATATTTATATTGATGCAGATAATTATACTGAGAAAAGACTTTAAACCAATCAATTTATTGCAAATTGTATTTTCTAGTCTTTTTGGATACTTCGTGACTTTTTCTAATAGTATATGGACATTTGAAGTTCCAAATAGTTATAGTTTTAGGTTAGGACTTCTTGTCATCAGTATGTGTTTTGTAGCTCTTGGATTAATGTTCTATCTGGCAGCGGACATAGTTCCGATGCCAGCTGAAGGAACGATGATAGCTATTCAGCTTAAAACAGGAATTGAATTTTCTAAGATTAAAGTCATGTTTGATACAGCAATGGTTATAATAGCAGGAATACTTTCATTAGTATGCTTTCGTGAATTACAGGGGGTACGAGAAGGTACACTTATTGCAGCCATAGGTATTGGAAAGATTTTAGGGATACTTAGAAAGAAATATCAAAAGACAGTAGAGGATTTTGTACACAATTTGTAAAATATAAATTTAAATTTAAATGAGGGAGGCTCTTAGATTATGAGCGAAAGAAAACCATTAAAAGGTGTTAAAGTTGTAGAACTTGCCACTTTCATAGCTGCAGCAAGTGCAGGAAGATTTATGGCCGATTTAGGTGCTGATGTTATAAAGATAGAATCTGCAAAAGGAGATCCACTTAGATACACAGCGCCATCAGAGGGAAGACCTCTAGATATGTATGAAAATACTACATGGGAATTAGAAAATGCAAACAAGCGTTGTATATCTTTAAATATGAAAGATCCTGCAGGAAAAGAAGCATTCTTTAAATTATTAGAAACTGCAGATGTTTTAATAACTAACTGGAGAGTTCAAGCGCTTGAAAGAGCAGGACTTGATTATGAATCATTAAAGGAAAGATACCCTAAATTAGTATATGCTATATGTACTGGTTATGGTGAGTATGGTCCAGATAAAGATTTACCAGGATTTGATTTCACAGCTTATTTTGCAAGAGGAGGATATTTAGATTCTCTACGTCAAAAAGGAACTGTACCAATGAATGTTGTTCCAGGAATAGGTGACCACAATGTAGGTATGAATCTTGCTGCTGGTATACTTGCAGCTCTTTATCAAGCTAAGGTAACTGGTAAAGGAGAAAAAGTTGAAACAAGTTTATTCGAAAGTGCTATATACAACATGGGAATGATGGTACAAGCAGCTAACTATGATGGTATTGCTAGACAATATCCAATAAACATACGTGAAGGTGCAAATCCATTCAATTCAGCGTGGAGAACTGCTGATGATCGTTTTATACAAACTTGTATGCCTGATTACAACACTTACTATAAGAAATTCATTGCTGCAATTGGAAGAGAAGATTTAGTAGAAAGTGAAAAATACTTCCCAATCCAAAATGTTCAAGCACAAGGTGTTGGAACTGAAGTTTATGATATAGTTATGGAAGCTTTCGGAAAGAAAACAGTATCAGAATGGAAAGAGATACTTAGAGCAGCAGATATACCATTCAGCGTTGCACAATCATGGACAGAAATTCTTGAAGATGAGCAAGCATGGTCAAATAACTGCTTCCACAAGATGAAATATGACAATGGAAACGAAAGAACTTTAGTACGTCTACCAGTTAAGTTCCACGAAATGGGAGTGCCAGAATACAACCGTGGACCACTTATAGGAGAACAAGGTGTAGAAGTTTTAACTGAATTAGGTTACACAGCAGATCAAATAAAAGAATTCTTAGACAATAAAACATTATTTGTTTGGGAAGATCAAAAATAATATATTTGGATAAAATAAAGCCATGATAATGAAAGTTATGATGTGACCCCCAAAAGTTAGACTTTATTAGCGAGACAGTTTCGGCTGCCTCGCTATTTTTATGCAGCCAAGAGTTTGAGTCTGTATTGCACAGGACTCATCCATCCTAGTTTCTCTTTAATCCTTTGTTCATTGTAGTACTTTATATATCTTTCTATTTCAGATTTCAATTTCTCATAACTGTAATAAACAACACCATAGTATATTTCCTGTTTCAAGAGTCCAAAGAAGTTTTCCATTACAGAATTATCGTGACAGTTTCCCTTGCGGGACATGCTCTGAAAAATCCGCTCTTCTTTAAGACGATGTGAGTATGACTTCATCTGGTAAGCCCAGCCTTGGTCAGAATGAAATGTTCTTCGATATGGGCAATCAGATGTTATTTCAATGGCTTCATTTAGAGCATTTATCACATTGGTGGCAGAAGGCCGCCTATCAATACCGTAACTTAAAATCTCACTGTTACACATATCCATAAACGGATCCAAGTATAGTTTGTGCATCGTCATATGTCCCTTAGAATCTACCTCATAGTATTTAAACTCAGTAGTATCTGTTGTGATTTTCTGATGAGGGATATTGGTATTAAAACGTCTTCTGATTCTGTTGGGCGCAACTGTTCCGACCTTGCCTTTGTAAGAACTATATTTACGACTTTTTCTAGTAAAGGAAGCAACTTGGAGATTTAGTTTCTGCATGATTCTCTGTACTTTCTTTTTATTAACAATAAAGCCCTGATTTCGAAGTTCACCATATATTCTACGATAGCCATAATCCTTGTTTGTGTTATGTATTTCTAAGATTTTATCCTCAATTGCCTGGTCAGGATTTTCCCTATCAAATCTTTTCTGCCAGTACATATATGTTGCCTTCGGAAAGCTAACAATTGCGAGAATATCTTTTAGTTTGAAGTCTCCTCGGAGGCTGTGGATGATTCTCGCTGTTTTTTCAGAAGAGTTTCCTCCTCTAAACGCAGCCTCCTCAGTTCTTTTAAATAGGCATTCTCAATTTTAAGTTTTAAAAGTTCATCTTCAAGTTGTCTCACATGTTCAGCACTTGTGTCTACTGGAGTAATTTCTGAAGATGACTGTACTTTTTCTTTCTTATTATTTGACACCAATGACTTCTTACGACCTTTCTTCTTCGGTCTCAATGCATCAACACCTGCAATATTAAAATCATTGACCCATTTACATATCTGTACTGGGTTGTTGATTTTCTCTTGGAGAGCTAAATCCTGATACGAAACCTCACTTGATAAATATAACTCTACCACATGAAGTTTATATTCAAAAGAATAATTATTTTTTTTTCTTGAGCGCTTTAATCCTTCATCACCCATTTTGGAATAAGATAATACCCACTTCTTAATGTTACTCCACGCAGGAATACCATAAGTCTTGGCAAGATACGGATATCCGCCTTCACCATTTAAATATGCATCAACAACCTTTTTCTTAAATTCATAACTGTATTTTGCCATAAAAAATCGACCTCCAATTCGTTAGATTTTTGGTCTAACTTTTGGGGGTCGGTTCAAAAGTTATCATGGCTTTTATGATATAATTTTTATAATATACTTTAATTAAGCGGGTGAAAATAGTGAGAGTTATGACATTTAACCTTAGAACAGATAGCATATTTGATATAAGAAATCCATGGAAGAGTAGAAAGACCATGGTTAATAATATAATAGGAATGTATTCTCCTGATATAATAGGAGTTCAAGAACTTAATAATAGCATGTTTAGAGATTTAAGTGAAAGTGTAAAAGATCAGTATAATATAGTTGGAGAGGCAAGGACTAAAAAACTTTTTGCTGAGAAAAATGATATTTTAGTTAAAAAGAACCATACAATAAAAAATCATACTACCTTTTGGCTATCAAATAAGCCTGAAAGAGTAGGAAGTTCTCAGTGGCATTCATTATTTCCCAGGATATGCACAACAGCATTAATAGAGATGGAAAGTGGAGAGATGGTGAGAGTTTATAATACACACTTAGATTGCATATCACCATGGGCCAGAGATTATGGACTTAAAAAGATAAGTGAAATTATAGAGCAGAATTACGAATCAGAAAATGTACCTGTTATGGTTATGGGAGATTTTAATGCAACACCAGGTAGCAAGACAATACAAAACTTTATAGCCTTAAATAAGGATAAGAGAAACTTTATAGCTGTTCAAGAAAGCAATAAAGAAATGTATAGTGAATCTACCATGAGCAAATTTAAAGGTTCTACTAAAGGGTTACACATAGATTATATATTTGTTTCAGATGAGTTTAATGTTATGAGTAGTGAGATTGTGAGATACAATGAAAATGGGAAGTATCCATCAGACCATTATCCACTTATAGCTGAATTGACATTATAAATTTTATGGGGGAGAGTCAATGATTCCTATAATTATTTCAGTAGTGCTTTCGTTTATAAGCACAAATATAGATGACATATTTGTGCTTATGATACTTTTTTCAAAAGCAAATTCAAACAAGAAAAAACGGTATGTATGCATAGGTCAATATATAGGAATAGGTATGTTGGTACTAATAAGTGTTTTAGGAGCTTTAGGTATTTCTATAATATCAGAGAAGTATATAGGATTTTTAGGGTTTATACCAATATTTATTGGAATAAAGGAGCTT
>ERZ1106969.2097-NODE-2097-length-11189-cov-8.899587_pt1 | contig 11189 bp, 11 predicted proteins | sample MGYA00403685_ERZ1106969 | MGnify/ENA primary metagenome ERZ1106969 (study PRJEB35170, sample SAMEA104062416) | human gut metagenome | biome: human gut; feature: human-associated habitat; material: faeces | place: Denmark | collected 2012-05-18 ... | reverse complement strand
ATCCTTTCATTTTTACCAGTTTCTTAGTATAACACATTTTTATAGAAGAAAAAAGCAACCAATTTCTCATTGGCTGCTTTTTTATCTCGTTGACTATACTCTCTCAGGCTCGTCGTACTCTTCTCCAAAAGTATCAACTGTCACTTTTTTCATTACCTGCGGCTCCAGTGGCTTGTCACTGTAGTCTGTGGCGGTCTCTGCAATCTTATTTACAACATCCATTCCCTCTGTGATCTTTCCGAATGCAGCGTATGCACCATCCAGATGCGGAGATTTCTGATGCATGATAAAGAACTGGCTTCCTGCAGAATCCGGATGCATCGCACGTGCCATAGACAGGACGCCTTCATCGTGTGCCAGATGATTCGTCACACCATTCTGAAGGAATTCTCCTTTGATCGTATATCCCGGACCTCCCATACCTGTTCCGTCCGGACATCCTCCCTGAATCATAAATCCGCGGATCACACGATGAAATGTAAGTCCGTCATAAAATCCCTTCTTTACAAGAGATACAAAATTTTTCACTGTGTTCGGTGCGATCTCCGGATATAACTCCGCTTTCATGATATCACCGTTTGCCATTTCAAATGTAACAACTGGATTTGCCATATACTTTCTCCTCTTTTCTATCAAACTTCGGCTTTTGATAAACCGTACATGAGGTTATTGTAGCGGATTTGCATGAATTCGTCAACGCATGGGACTTTCCCGGAATTTTCTGACAACCTGTATGAACTTTCTTGTATTTTTTCCTCCATCGTAGTATTCTTAAATCGTAAGTAGTAAGTAATAAGTAAATATCAATTTTCTTATCCACAAGGAGGTTTTTCCTATGACAAACTTATCATTACAGGATCGTTTTTCACTTATTTCATTAAACGCTTTAAACAGCACACGTAATTCTACTGCCAAAAAAGCTGCCATTCGCTGTGTCTCTGCTGCCGGCGTACTGGGTCGATTTCTCCAGGAAACAGAAGCGCTTTCCGAAGACTCTGACGAATATCTCTCCGAATTGGATGCTTTATCTGTTTCTTTAAAGGAAGCCGCCCACTTATCTGCTTCTGCTGCAAAAGAGCTGGAACATACCGTATATACCCGTTTAAATAATCTGGGACTGATGGCAGAAGCGTCCTCCCTGGTCAGCTGTGACCTGGAGTTTTCTTCTGCCGGAAACAAGATTCTGGAATACCGGACGGATTTCGGTGAATATTCACGGCAGACAGAAAGTATCCGGGCCGAATTGATGGAAGAAGGGAACGTATCAGACGAAGCCGTATGTATGCTCTGGCTTCTGCGTGAGAGCAGTTGTTTTTACGATCTATTTTCAAAAGAAGAACAAAAATACATGACTTCCAGAATCAATGAGTTATACTTAAACTCCCTTCTGGCAAAAACACTGCTTTCCATTTCCATCCACAATGCGCTTGATAGTGCAGCACTTTGGTTCTTTTCGAAAAAGAAAGAGATCTTCTCCACCCAGCTCGGTACCGGTGTTTTATTTCAGGTTCCATTTATGGAACGTTCCAGTGCTGTTTTCATTGAGTCTGAAGAATTGTATTGTAATGCCGAAAAGCGACTGGAAGGCGTCATCGCCAGGCTGGAAGAAAACGGAAACGAAGTGCATGTGATCCGTGCAGGCGCAGTGCCGCTGCTGAAGATTGACAATCTTTATTATGAATGTATCCCGACCCAGCACAGATATTATCGTGTTCCTGTATTTGGTGTTCAGCTTAGAAGATATATTATATAAGATAAAGGAGTGTTCTTATGTCCAGACAACGTTCTATGGAGAAAATTCTGGCCTCGGAGTATGTTTCGATCGGCGAGCTGGTACGCATCACCGGCTGTCGGTACAGTACGTTAAAATTTTATACAGAAGAAGGAATGCTGCCTTTTGAACAGGCAGAAGAAAATCTGACACGCCGTTTTCCGCGGGAAGCCTCTGTCAGAAGGATCGAACAGATTCGTTCTCTTCGCCAGGACGGGCTGTCAATTCCCATGATCAAAGAACTCCTATAGTCACTTTGTACACCCTAAGCTGTTTTTTTTAGTTACTCGTAACATTGTCGTTTTTAGCCCCTGACGGTATACTTAATTACAGAAAACAACGAAACACTGATTTTTAAGGAGGCTATTTCAAATGGCAAGTTTATCATTAAAGGGAATTCAGAAAATCTATCCAAATGGATTCCATGCAGTAAAAGATTTTAATCTGGACATTGAAGACAAAGAATTCATCATCTTCGTAGGACCTTCCGGATGTGGTAAATCCACAACACTTCGTATGATCGCTGGTCTGGAAGACATTTCCGGCGGTACACTTGAGATTGACGGAAAAGTTATGAACGATGTAGAACCAAAAGACAGAGATATCGCAATGGTATTCCAGAACTATGCTCTGTATCCTCATATGACAGTATACGATAACATGGCATTCGGACTGAAACTTCGTAAAGTTCCGAAAGATGAAATCGACAAAAAAGTAAAAGAAGCAGCAAGAATCCTTGATCTGGAGAAACTGCTTGACCGTAAACCGAAGGCTCTTTCTGGTGGACAGAGACAGCGTGTTGCTATGGGACGTGCGATCGTTCGTAATCCAAAGGTATTCCTTATGGATGAGCCACTTTCCAACCTGGATGCAAAACTGAGAGTTCAGATGCGTATCGAGATTTCCAAACTTCATGAAAATCTGGGTGCTACGATCATCTACGTAACACATGACCAGACAGAGGCTATGACTCTTGGTACAAGAATCGTTGTTATGAAAGATGGTGTTGTTCAGCAGGTAGATACACCTCAGAACTTATACAACACACCTTGCAACCTGTTCGTAGCAGGATTCATCGGATCTCCTCAGATGAACTTCATGGATGCTGTTGTTGATATCAAAGGAAATGATGTAACACTGACTGTTGGAAAACATACACTGAAAGTTCCTGCATCTAAAAAACAGGCTCTGATCAATGGCGGATACAACGGAAAAACTGTTGTTCTTGGTATTCGTCCTGAAGACGTACATGATTCACAGGCATTCATCAGCAACTCACCTGACAGCGTCATTGAGTCTACAATCAAAGTTTACGAGCTGCTTGGAGCAGAAGTATATCTGTACTTTGACTTAGAAGGTACACAGATGACAGCCCGCGTAAATCCTCGTACAACTTTAAGAACCGGTGATCACGCAGTGTTTGCTCTGGATATGGAAAAGATCCACATCTTCGACAAAGAAACAGAGTTGACGATTACAAACTAATGTTTTAAAATACATATAATTAAAAATGACAGGGGGCTGTACAATCGTGCAGCTCTTTCTCTGTCTATCAGGAGAAACATTATGAATCATACAGCAGAATTAGAGAAAGCCTTGACAGATCTGAAACGCATTACGGGCATTTCCATGGATGTTCACGCAGAAACAGAAGAAGAAGTGACGAAAGCTCTGGAGCAGTTAAAGCTCCTCTCTTCCGCATATAAAGAAAAATACAATAAGATTCATTTTCTTCAAAGCCTGATGACGGACAGCATCCCTGCTTATAACGTGTATGACCGTGCTGCCCGCCTTCATATTGCACCGGAAGAGCCTCGCATTCTTTATCTTATGGAGACTTCTCACAGTCTGGATGAAGAGATTTCTGAGATTTTAAAGAACCTCTTCCCATCTCAGTCGGGTGCATTCCGCATTCCATTGACGGAAGCTTCCTACGCGATCCTTTGTCCGGTCAAATTTCTTGCAGATCCTTCACAGGAGAGTGTGCACCTCACTGCACGCATGATCGTAGATACTGTGAACGCAGAAGCTCTGGCTCGTGTCCGTGTTTCCTACAGCAAGATTCTGCATAATCTGTTGGATCTTTCCTCCGCCTTTCGTGAGACAAGCCTTGCACTGAAAGTCGGCAAACTGTTTTATTCCGAACAGACGGTGTTTCCATACAACCGCCTCGGGATCGGACGTCTGATTTATCGGCTCCCGGTCTCTTTGTGTGAGAATTTTCTCCATGAGATTTATGGTGAAGAGATCCCGCAAGCTCTGGATGAAGAGATCATGGCAACTGTGAATAAGTTTCTCCAGAATAACTTAAACATTGCAGAAACATCCAGACAGCTTCACATGCACCGCAATACCCTGATTTATCGTCTGGAGCAGATTGAAAAACAAACCGGTCTGGATCTTCGCCAATTTGAAGATGCCATGACATTTAAGATTGCCTCAATGGTAATGAATTATTTATATACAGAAAGGAATATATCACATGAATGACGCACTTTATGAACAATTAGTTCCTCGCAAATCCCGATCTATGGATCTTGTCATCCGTATTTTATGCATTGCCGCTCTTGTAGTTGTACTTTGCGGCGGTATGCTGTTTATTGGATCTCTGGCCGTACTGGTTACGATCCTTCTCGGAGTTTTGGTCTACTACTTTGTATTTCCAAAACTGGATGTAGAGTATGAGTATACGCTCCTGAACCATGATCTGGAGATTGATGCGATCTACAGCAAATCAAAACGCAAAAAAATGATGTCTCTGGATATCCAGCAGGCAGAGATCATCGCGCCAAAGGATTCACATCGGCTGGATTCCATACATACAGAAAAAACAAAAGATTTCTCTGCCGGTACAGGAAAAGGCACTTATGCCATTATACTTCCTGCTGAACAGACAATGACCTGTATCCTGATCGATCCGGATGAAAAAATGTTGGATCATATGCAACAATGGATGGGGATGAAGATGTTCCGTGATTAAGAAAAATTGCTGTAAAATGACTGAAAAAGTCTTTTACAGCAATTTTTTATTGATATTGCTTTGCCAGTATCTGCAAAGCTTTTTGCGTTTCTGAGATCGTCTCGGGGACTTCTATTTCAGAATCTAATAATTTATATAACCATTTACAAACTACTTCATCAATTTCCCACTGTGGAATCACCTTATTGTTCGACAGCTTTGGCGGAATGACTGGTTTCGTATATTGATAAATAGAATAATATAAAGGCAGCCATGGATACAGATCTGATAATTCATCATTTACATAAGTATTTGTCAGGACTGTCAGCCCTCCCAGCAACGTAGTATAATTCGCTGTTTGTTCTTCGCACGTCCATCTTAAAAACTGAAATGCTTCTTCTTTGTTTGAAGAATGCTGATTGATCCCAAGGCTCCACCCTCCCAATAAAGGGGTTCGCCCGGGAATTAAATGATACCCGATAGAACCTATCATACTATTTTTTCTCAAATCCGGAATATTTCTCAAAAATGATGGATAGGAAATTAACATTGCTATTTTTCCGTCTATAAAATCCTGCGCTGCGCTCATATCTGTTGCAGTTCTATAATCTGGTTTTGCAAATTTTATTGCTCGCAGGAAATTAATATATGCACGCAGTGTCTGGTCTGATTCAAACACTACATTTCCTTTCTGATCAAAAATGTGTCCGCCAAATGCTTTCAATCTCATGTAAACTTCCGGCGTTAAACATTCGTTATAAGCCGTTGGAATTGAAGTTCCATATTCGATAATATCTGTTTTATCGGAAAAAAATTCAGAAATTGTATTAAATTCTTTCAATGTAACCGGTGGTCGCAAGGAAATATTATTTTGCTTTTCGTACTCTTTTTTGACCGCAACATCTTCAAACAAATCTTTTCGATAAAAAAGTATCTGTGGTGCATACATGAACGGAATCCCAAAATATCGGCCATTGAACATACTATAATACTTCAGAGCTCCCGGGAAAAAGAGTTTTAAATCCATCTCTTTCATTTTGTCAGAAATATCTTCCAAAATTCCTTCTGCGGCCAGGAAGGAAAGCCAGGGCATATCATACATAAACACATCATAAGACTTTTCCTGATTTTCTGAATACGTCGTTAAGATCGTATTGTACAGTTCATTATGAGGCATTGTAATAATTTCCATTTTTATTCCTGTTCTTTTCTCAAAATTAGGAATCAATCCGGAAATAGATTCGACTTGTGGAGTGTCCAACATTAAAACCCGTAATTTTTTCTGTTCTGATTCCGGTTTTTTCTTTACCGACAGATACCTCTCCTCATGCTCCCAATCTGAACTGCATCCCGCCAATATAATTTTCTCCGATTCTTTTGTCAATGGTGATTCCAGCTGTTCTAATAATAATTTCGAAGCTGTCTTTCCCAAATTCATAGCCGGACGCACCAGAGAATTGGTTGCAAAAGAATGCGTATGGAGATTCCAGTGCTGTTCTCCCAACGTAAATATCGGAATATCGGCCGTTGTATATCCGATCAAACGAATCCCTTCAATAATCCCCAAAGCCAGCGATTCTGATGTTGTAACAATTGCATCCGGTTTCTTCCGCTTTAACAACTGTAATGTCTTGCGGAAAGCATCTTCTTTCCCCATGTTGGTTTGAATAAAATAGTCAGAAACGTTCTGTTTTCCATTGTTTTCAAATGCATCCCGCATTCCTTTCATGCATTCCAGTTCACAGTAAAATTTCTCTGGCCCTGACAGCAAATATATGTTTTCCATCTTTCTTTTCAGCAATTCATCCACCATATTTCGAATCAGGACTCGATTATTACAAGACACAAAATTGGTTTCCAATCCATATATTTTTCTGTCGATCAACACCAAAGGAATTTTTTTCGAGGTAAAATTATCGTAATAAAATTTCCAGTTTTCCGGCTGACATGAAACTAAAATCAACCCGCATATTTGTTTCCGTTTCAAATTTTGAGCAATGGTAACTTCCAGTTCGGGAATATTATTGGAAAACACCAAATTAATAAAATAGTTCGTATTTTGAAAATACGTCTTGATTCCTTGAAAAAGCTGTACATAATAAGAATCATTTAAACTTGGTAAAATCACACCAATATCCATATATTGTGCAGTCTTCAAAGTCTTTGCATTCAGATTGAGAGAATAGCCCAATTCATCCACTGCATTTTGAATTCTTGTCCCAAGTTCTTTGCTTACAGGTTTTGTCCGATTTAAATAATTAGAAACTGTAGCAATCGAAACATCTGCCTTTTTCGCGACATCTTTTATTGTTACCATGAAATAACTTCCCTTTCATTTTTTTTTAGAATATCACAAATCTTTCCACCTTGTAAATACAGTTAAACGTTTTAATAAAATGCTTTTTAATTTCACTCTCTTTTGTTGACTCTGCTGAGCAAAACTCTTACAATGAGGGCATAATCAAGAGTGCACTTTTTATTCCAAATCAAAAGGAGGTACATTCCATGAAAAAAAAGGTAATTACAGCAATATTACTTAGTTGTGTATCCATCTCATGTCTATTTGGATGTGGTGAACAAAATACGCAGGCAGATAATACAACTGATAAAGACAAAGACAAAGGCAAAGGCAAATATCATTTTGAGATTATTGTGCAAAGCTATCAATCTTCTTATTGGCAGGCTGCTGCGCTTGGAATTCAGGAAGCTGCCGCTGATCTCAATGTAGATGTAAATTGTACGGGACCTAACACTGAGTCAGACATTGCCGATCAGGTAAATATGATCAACAGCGCGATCAACAGCTCACCTGATGGGATTGGAATCGCTGCCTGCGATCAAAATTCTGTCTTAGATTCTTTGCAGAAAGCTTACAATAAAAAAATCCCTGTTGTGTGTTTTGACTCTGGTGTACCAGATGCCCCGGAAGGATCTGTCTACTCCACAATAGCAAGTGACAACTATAAGGCAGGGGAATTAGCTGCTGAAAATTTGTACGATGCTTTAAAAGATACCTTAGCTGCTGCTTCTTCACCGGTTAGAATTGGGGAAATCAACCAGGAAGCAACTTCTGAATCCATTATTTCCAGAGGAATGGGATTTATCGATAAATTTAGCGAATTGGCGAAAAACGACGGGAAGAAAGTAGCCATAACAGGACATGAATATTATACCGACCACTGTAAGGATCCTGGAAATATCTCAGATGCGGACATCGTAATTGAAGTTGCTGTCCCTGCACAGACAACCGTAGAATTATGTGCAACAGAAGCTTCAAAAATTTTAAATAAAGAAGACACAGTTGCTATTTATGGCTCTAATCAGGTCGCCGCAGAAGGAATTTTAACAGCCAATGTCAATTTAAATGTTTTAGGATCCGATCCAACTCAAAATGTCCTGGCGGTTGGATTTGACGCTGGAGCAACGATCAAAACTGCTGTGCGTGACGGAATTATGCTAGGTGCTGTAACACAGGCTCCTATGGAAATGGGCCGGGTTACCGTGGAAACATTAACAAAAATCGCAGACAATGAAACTGTCTCCGACATTGCAACCCCTTGCTATTGGTACCATGCTCAAAATATGGACGAGGATAAAATCGCCCCGAACTTATACGACTAACTATGAGGTGAACTTTATGAATTATGGAAGTAAAATCTGGATATTTCCAGATGCGGAATGTCCGCCTGAAGGCGTAAACAGTATACCAGGACATGAATCTATTATAATAACGAATACATGTGACTGTGATGCACATATTACGCTTACCTTGTTTTTCACAGACAAAGATCCTGTTCAACTGTCTGAGGTCACAGTAAATGCCAGACGTGTACGATGCCTTCGGACAAATAGTGAACAGGACTTTGGGAACTATACTGTGCCTATCAGCGAACAATATGCCATTATGCTGGAAAGTGATTGTCCTGTCATCGCACAATACGGCAGAGCTGATCCGAGAACTGTAGCTTTTTATACAACACCCGGGTACAACACAAATTAGCCTGACATCAACCATATCAAATGATAGAAAAGGAGAAAACAATGAGTACAAACAAAAGAATTTTTATACCTGATCATGAATACCAGGAAAGAATCCAAAATGCTGCAAAGCTGATTGAAAAAGAACATCTTGATGTTCTGATTGTCAATTCGAATGAAGCTGATTACGCAAATGCAAGATATTTTTCTGGCTTCTGGCCACTTTTTGAACGTGCCGGGGTTGCCATCTCTGCATCCGGAGATGCTGCCCTTATGGTAGGACCTGAAAGCCGCTATTTTGCCGCTGACCGTTCTAAGATTGAAAAGATTTTTATTTTAAAGGAATATAGAGAGAGTGCAGACCCGGCCTATCCGGAATTAACTCCAGATACCTTCCAGGATGTATTTCATGCAATTGGAGTGACACAAAAAAATATCCGGATTGGAGTAGCCAGCTATTTGGATACATCTGTTGTGATTATGGATGGAATCAGAGCTGCTTTTCCAGATGCTGAAATCGTACGCGCAGATCATATCATGACTGCTTTGCGATCTGTAAAATCAAAAAATGAGATCAATTGTTTAAGAGAAGGATATCGCATTGCTGAATTGGCAATGCAGCAGGTTATTCAGGAAATACAACCAGGAATGACCGAATTGCAAATGGTCGGAGTCGCTCAGCGCGTGATTTATGAAAATGGTGCAGAATATGAAGGACTCCCTATGTACGTTTTCTCCGAGTCCTCTACCAGACATGCTATTTCACGGTCTTCGTACCGGGAATTCCAGAAGAATGATATCGTACAATTAAATTTATCCGCAAGGATTGATGGGTACTCTGCCGCTGTCGGTTATCCAATCGTATTGGGAAAATTGGAAGGAAGACGCAGAGAAGTGGTTCTTTTCGGATTAGAGGCTCATCGGTGGACTCAAAAACAAATTAAAGCTGGAATCCCGGCATCTCAGATCGCCAAAAACTTTTATAACTATTATGTAGACAATGGATTTAAAGATAATTTTGTTTATGGACCTTTACATGGCACGGGAATGATCGAAGTAGAAGCTCCTTGGGTAGAGACTGATTCCAACTACAATTTACTGGAAAACATGACATTCCAAATCGATACCTTCATTTCAACAGATACCTTTGGTGTTCGCTGGGAAAAAGGCATTGCCGTAACAGAAAACGGCTGTGATGTTCTCTCCCAGGAAATCGGAACTTTATATGAATTAGATTTCTAATTTACATTTTACATCATTTTCCTAAGATATAGAGAGGGCAGTTTCCGCCTGCCCTCTCGATTCATTTCCAGTGTTGTTCTTTTACGTCCTACTCCTTTCATTCTGTATGAAAATGCTCCAATTCCTTTGCGTTTCCCACATCAATCGGATTGATCCAATCGTTGGATACATATTTTTTCAGAATCTCACTTTCCAGACACCTTAGAAATACGCAGTAATATATTTACATGCTGCCAGTGCCGCCACACTTCCATCTGCCGCTGCAGTTGTCAGCTGACGCACTTCTTTTGTCCTGCAGTCTCCGGCTGCGAAAATCCCCGGATGAGATGTCATACAATCCTCGGACGCCAGAACAAACCCATTTTCATCCAACCGTACCAGTCCATCAAAAATCTCATTCTGCGGAATCTGTCCGATTGCTACAAATACTCCCGATACAGGAATATGGAAATCCTGTCCTGTCTTTTTATTGCGGAGGAATAATCTCTCGACCATAAATTTTCCTTCAATATCTTTCACAATGGAATCCAGGACAAATTCAACATTGTCTTTTCCTTTCAGCACATCTACCAGATTACTTTCTCCTCGGAATTCATCCCGACGATGTACCACATATACTTTATTACAGTAATTAGAGAGGAATTCTGCATCCTGCAGAGCGGTATTTCCTCCACCGATCACAGCCACATCTTTCCCACGGAAAAATGCACCGTCACAGGTTGCACAATAAGAAACTCCGGAACCGGCCAGCGCCTCCTCCTGTGGGATTCCCAGATGTCTGTGAGATACTCCTGTTGCGATGATCACCGTCTTACATGGGTATTCTTTCTGATCGGTCACGATCACTTTGATGCCGCCCTCTTCCCGCACACCTTTTACCTGCTCGGAAACAGTCTCTGCCCCCAGTTTCATTGCCTGATTGAGCAAATTCATAGAATACTGGCTGCCGCTGATGCTCTCAAGTCCCGGATAATTCTCCACCTTCGGTGAATTTACGATCTGTCCTCCAAAATTCAGTCCTTCGATCACCAGCGTACGCTTTCCCGCACGCTGTCCATAAATCGCAGCCGTCAGGCCTGCTGTCCCCCCTCCGATAATTCCAATATCATACATATCCAGTTCCTCCATTTTCTATGTTCTATTGTTTTTCTGCAAATGCCCGTATATTAGACGCATTCGCAAGCTTCTGTACACCTTCTTCTTTGATCACGATCAGTGTCGGCGCCTGCATGACCCCAT
>ERZ1106969.2082-NODE-2082-length-11288-cov-7.040951_pt1 | contig 11288 bp, 10 predicted proteins | sample MGYA00403685_ERZ1106969 | MGnify/ENA primary metagenome ERZ1106969 (study PRJEB35170, sample SAMEA104062416) | human gut metagenome | biome: human gut; feature: human-associated habitat; material: faeces | place: Denmark | collected 2012-05-18 ... | reverse complement strand
CCCAAAGAAAGCCATCTTTTGGACCCATTGTACTCATCTCCTATAAACATGACTGCTACAGACAGAGCAATGGCTGCAACATATCCCAGCTTTGCAAAAGGAATCCATCTGTGATAATCAATCCTTGCCACAATCAGCATTCCAGCCAGACCCAGCACTGTTGCAAACCCCTGTTTTTTCAAATAGTAAAAAGAATCATGAAACTTCACCCTGCCATTATACGCACTTGTACTGTATAAAAGCACAAGACCGATTCCGACCAGGAGCAATACGACTATCAGCATCGTATAATCATACCGCTGCTTTTTTGCCGGATGCTTCAACACACATCCACTCCTTATAATTGATTTACAAGTTCTTTAAATTTATCTCCCCGTTCTTCATAATTCTTAAACATTCCCCAGCTTGCACATGCCGGAGATAAAAGAACTGCATCTCCTGGTTCTGCGAGTTTCACACAAGTATGAACAGCTTCCTCAAATGTATCGGTCAGTATCGTATCTGTAAATCCTAAGCGCTTTGCTGTCTCATTGATCTTTTCCTTTGTAGCTCCAAGAAGCACCAGCTTTTTTACTTTTCCATCAAAAGACCGGATCCACTCCTCATAAGAGGAGTCCTTATCATATCCTCCACCGATCAGAATCGTCGGGCGGTTCATTGCCTGAATTCCTTTGATCGCAGCATCCGGATTGGTTCCTTTGGAATCATTGTAATATGCAACACCATTCTTTTCTGCTACAAATTCAATCCGATGTTCCACTGCGGTAAATTCCCGAATCGTCCTGCGGATGATCTCCAAAGGAACTTTATATGCTGCCGCCATCGCCACTGCTGCCATTACATTTTCATAATTATGCATCCCAAGCAGTTTTAATTCATCCACATGACAAATTTTTTCATGACAATAGATGATATTTCCATCCTCCAGATAAATTCCATTTTCCAGACTGCGGCGGCTGGAAAAATAAAGCACTTTTGCCTTTACTTTCTCTCCAAAATTTCTGGTGACATCATCCTCATAATTCAGAACACACACATCTTCTTCTGTCTGATTTCTTGCAATCTGCTCCTTCGCTTCAATATAAGCCTCCATCGTATGATGTCTGTTCAGATGATCTGGCGTAATATTTAAAATCGCACTGACCTTCGGACGAAATGTATGAATCGTCTCCAACTGAAAGCTGCTCATCTCTGCTACGATCACAGAATCCTCCTTTGTCTCCGGCACAATACTCGTATATGGATTCCCGATGTTGCCTACGACAAATGTACTTTCCCGATAATTTTTCATGATCGCACCAAGCAGAGCTGTCGTCGTTGTCTTTCCATTTGTTCCGGTAATTGCCAGCACATCCCCTTTTCCAAGGACATAGGCCAGTTCAATCTCTCCCCAGACAGGAATGCCTGCATCCCGCATCTGATCTACTACAGGAAGATCTGTCGGCACTCCCGGACTCATCACAACCAGATCCAGCTTTGCCAGAATCTCCTCAGGAAATGTCCCAAGAACAACACTTACGATACCGTCCGCCTGCCCTTCTATCTGCTCTTTGATCTCACTTGCATCCAGCTTTTCATTTCCATCATATAGTACAACCTCTGCTCCCTCCTGCAATAAAAGAGCCGCTGCTGAAACACCGCTGATACCTGAACCAAATACCAGAACTTTTTTCTCTTTAAACCTCATGTCTATACCCCCATTAATGCGATCAGACAAAGAAGGGCTGTCACAATGGAGAATACTGCCACAACTCTCGTCTCTGACCATCCGCATAATTCAAAATGATGATGGATCGGCGCCATCTTAAAGAAACGCTTCCCTCCGGTCTTTTTAAAGTATGTAACCTGGATCATGACAGATGCCACTTCTACCAGATAGACCAATCCCACAATCATGATAAACAGCGGCATCTGCATCATATATGCTGTTCCTGCCACAAAACCACCCAGTGCAAGGGAACCGGTATCCCCCATAAATACACTCGCCGGATATACATTAAATAAAAGGAATCCAAGCAATGCACCTACAACTGCACAGGTAATCGGTTCTACTCCACTTTTTGTTCCGATTGCGACTACCGTAAAGAAAGTGGCTACCAGGACAGTCACACTAGATGCCAGCCCGTCCAGTCCATCCGTAAAGTTCGTTCCATTGACTGTACCGATCACTGCAACAAACAACAATGGAACTGCCAGCCAGCCGATGTCCCAGTACTTTCCGCCGGAAAACGGAATCAACATGGACATCGGAATATCTGCCACTTTGAACACATAATATGCAAAAATTGCTGTCACTACCAACTGCAGCGCCATCTTCTGCTTTGGATACAGACCGTCTGACCGCTTCATCACCACTTTCAGATAATCATCCAGAAATCCAATCAGCCCAAATCCAAGGGTCAGAAATAAAATCGGAATCACTTTTGGATAATCCTTTACATAAAACAGGGAGGTGATGACTACACTGGCAAGAATGATGATTCCTCCCATAGTCGGTGTTCCTGCTTTTTTTAAATGAGACTGCACGCCTTCTTCTCTCTCTGTCTGTCCCATCTTCAGTTTTCTAAGAAATGGTATTACGATCGGCCCAAGCACCAGACTCAATGCAAACGATACGAATACCGGTATTACTACATGATAACTCATACTTCCACCTCTTCATCTCTTTTGTTTCAATATCTCACTTAGTATACCTCATTACCTACTGTTTTTCAATCCCGAGATATGGAAGGACATTGTCAAAAATACTGCGAAGGACCGGCGCGGCAATCGTACCTCCATAATATATTCCCTGCGGATTATGGATTACGACCATTCCCAGCACCTGCGGATCATCTGCAGGTGCAAATCCAATAAAAGAAGAAATATACTTATTTGCACTGCGCGGCAGCGTCTGGGAAGTCGCTGTTTTTCCTCCAATAGAATATCCTTCTATATATGCATTTTTCCCGGAACCATTGGCAACAACGCCTTCCAAAAGCTCCTGCATCGTTTCCGATGTTTTTTCCGACACAATTCCTGCGTGTTCTTCATAGGATAACGTTTCCAAAACATTTCCCTGTCCATCCAGAATGGAGGTTCCAAAATGCGGAGTCACTCTTCTTCCTCCATTTACAATGGAACTGACCGTCACTGCCAGCTGGATCGGCGTAATCTGAAATGACTGCCCGAAACTGATCGTTGCCAGCTCAACCAGTCCGATGTTTTCCACCTGGTGCATGATCGTTCCCGCTTCTCCCGGCAGATCGATCCCTGTCAGATCCAAAAGCCCAAACTGCTCAAAATAGTCGTAAAACCGTTCTGCTCCCAGACGAAGACCAATATCAATGAATACCGGATTGCAGGAATTCTGGATTCCCTGTACAAATGTTTCACTTCCATGTCCGCCCACTTTATGACAACGGATTTTTCTGTCTTCCACCATACGATATCCCGGGCAGGAAAATGTATCTTCCGGAGTTACCACGCCTTCTTCCAGACAGGCGGCAGATGTAATGATTTTAAATGTAGATCCCGGTTCATAAGTATCATTAATACACCGGTTTCTCCACATCGCATTTAACGCATTCTGCAATTTTTCTCCGGTAAGATTTTCTCCAGTTTGCAATTCAAACGGAGCATTGAGATTAAATTCCGGCACATTGACCATGGAGAAAATTTCCCCGTTTTGTGGATTCATTAACAAAATTGACACTCCCTCCGCCTGTTTTTCCTGCATCACTTTTTCCGCTGCCTGCTCACAATATTTTTGAATATTATAATCTATACTGATTTCCAGTGTCTTCCCTGCAACAGGCTCAATCCGGTCTTCTGCAACCGCATCCAATTCAATGCCTCTTGCATCTGTTGTTGTCAATATCATCCCGTTGCTGCCCTTTAGTATCTCTTCATACTTCACTTCCAGACCAATGATCCCCTGATTGTCCCCACCTGTGAAGCCAAGTACTTTGGACGCCAGACTGTCATACGGATAGTATCGTTTATAGTCTTCATCTACCTTCACACCATCCAGATTATATTCTCTAATTTTGTCGCCTGTCTCTTTCGCCACATTTGTTTTAACTTTTTCCATCGAGGAAACTTTTTCCACCCGCTTTTTTACCTCTGACTGTTCCAGGTTCAGCTCCCGTGAAAGTACTTCTGTCACACGCTCCGGTTCTGTAATCTGATTATGGATGACTGAAATTGTACACACGGTCTTATTAGTTGCCAGCACCACTCCGTTTCGATCCACGATCTCTCCTCTGGCAGCTTTGATCTTGCGCTCTCTTTTATGCAAATCCTCAGCCCGTTTCTGATAATATTCGGCATCAAATACCATCAGATACACTAATCTTCCAATCAAACCTGTCAAAATCAGGCATGCACATGTAAATACTACTAAAATTTTCTTTTTATGATATGTTTTATTTTTCATAAAAAAACCTTACAGAAGACTTTATATAACATATTTTATCTTCTGTAAGGTTATTCCTGTTTATTCTGTCGTTTCGGTTGATTCCGGAGTCACTGCCCATCCATCATAGTCCGGCTGATAATCCGGATCAATGTAGGCACCGGCTTCATTGCTGTACGTATCTTCGTAATTTGCATCAAAGTCCTGCTGTACATCTTCTCTCACACCAGTATCTTCCGGCAAAGGATCCCCATTTCTCGTAATATTCAAATACGGAAAGGCTTCTGCCATAATCTTTTGCGACAATTCCAGGACATAAGAACTCAGCTCTTGATCCTCCACATTTGGTTCATCAATCACCACATAGATCACAACTTCCGGATGCTCCTGTGGTGCATATCCAATAAAGGAAAGAACATAATTTCCAGTTCCTCGCGGAAGCTTCTCTGCTGTTCCTGTTTTTCCGCCAATATCATATCCTTCTACATTCGCCGGAACACCGGTTCCCTCTGTCATCACTGTACGAAGCGCTTCTTTAACACGGTCCGACGTCTGTTTGGACACCGTTTTCCGAAGCAGAGTTGAATCTTTTGCCTGGATCACATTTCCATTTTCATCCTGAATCTGTTTCACTACATGTGGCTGATAATAATATCCTCCATTGATCAGTGAAGAAAATGCTGTTGCTATCTGCGTCATCGTTACATTGAAACTCTGACCAAAAGAAGATGTCGCCAGATCTGTTTCTCCCATATTCTCTGCCTTAAAAAGCAAATTTTCTGTGTATGCCTCTCCCGGCAGATCAATCCCTGTATACTCTCCAAACCCGAAAATGTGCTGATACCGGATAAAATCTTCCACACCGATCTTATCTGCCATTGCCATCAATGCGACATTACAAGAGTTTGCTATCGACTGATTCACATTTTCTGTACCATGACCAGATGTGTTATGACATTGGATATACCATTCGGCCTTCCAGGTACCTCCCCCACAAACATAGGTCTCCTGTCCTGTCAACTTTCCGGTTTCCAGCCCAGCCGCCAGCGTAAATGGCTTTGCTGTGGAACCTGGCTCAAATGCATCACTGACACAGAAGTTTCTCCAGAGATTATTCATTGCCTCTATTTTATCTTTTTCTGACATTTTTGCCAACGCTTCCGGCGTATACCAGGATGTCAGATCCCGCGGATTGTTCAGATCAAAATTAGGATAAGATGCCTCAGCCAAGATTTCTCCACTGTTGGGATCCATCATGATAACCGCTGTATTCTTACTTCCCGGCTCGTCTTCCCGCTCTTCCCCTTTGTGAGCTTCATTAAATTCCAAAATATGCTTTTCTACAATGCTTTGCAATGTCACATCAATGGTTGATACAACAGTATTTCCATTTTTGGCCGCTTTGACAGTTCGCTCAACGGAAGAAGTACTGTCATAATACCCATACTCTCTTCCATCTGTACCATTGAGAATCTCATTGTATGCACTCTCAATTCCAATTGCCCCCTGATTTCCAGATACAGAAAATCCGATCACATCACTGGCCAGACTATTATAGGGATATGTTCGATTATAATCATCCTCCAACCAGATCCCTCTAATTTTTGAAGATTTCTTTTCGTCCTCCTCAATTGCACGGAACGATTTTGCTTCTTCATAAGAAACGCCCTTTTTTAGAATCTCATAGCGGCTTTCTGGATTCGCTTTGATCGTATCCCGCACGGTTTCACTGTCTATGTCAAAGCACTCTTCCAGCGCATCCAGTGTAGGATCAATGTATTTTTCACTGTTTCCTTCGTCTGTAACAACCATGACATCCAAAATCACATTATATACGCGCTCACTGGTTGCCATTTTTGTCCCGTTCCGGTCTACAATGTCCCCTCGTTTATACGGAATCGTCCTGTTACCATACTGCTGCTGATTCAACACGATTCTTGTGTATTTTCCGCCTTTAAATACATTGATATATGTAATTCTTCCAATAAGAACAACAAAAGCCAGTATAATTGCCACGAACAGCATTACCAGCTTTTTTTGCATTCTCTTTGGAAACTTTTTTGTTAAAAATTGATATGGATTTTTTTTTCGTCTTCTCGTCATTACATCTTCCTATTTTGAAACGCCCTTCGACTTTGCAAGAATTCCATCCGACGGTATTTCATTATACTGCTTTACATAATCACTGGTCGGGCTTTCATACTCTACCACATTACCATCTGCCGCATATACCATTCCAAGTTCATTCATTGCTTTGTCACGAATCTCCTGCAGATTCACAGAATCCGCCACTGCATTATAGGCCGTATCATTCGCCTCTGTCAAATCTGCCAGTTCCTCCTGCAGCGCTGTAATATTTTCAGATCTCTGTACAAGTTCTGACTGGAGTTGCAGATATACGACACAGATAACAACTGCACAGATTGCTGCTATGGTTAAAAATCCTGTATAAATGGGACTCATATCCAGTGCCCGTCTGCGATTTTTTTTCACCTGACTGCTTGTCCGTTTTCCGGGACGTACTTCTACTGCTTGTTTCTCTTGATCCGGCAATACCTTCGGCTGATGTGCTACATTCCCATAGACGTAAAACTGTCCATATCTGTTTTCTGTATTAGATTGTCTTCTGTATGTAGTTCTCTTTCCTGCAGCCATTTGGTCTGCCCCTTTCCACGTGCAATCTGCCGGGTTCTCCCCTTCCCGGCAGATTTTATTTTTCAGATACTCACCCTCATTTTTCAGCTTCGTTCAAAAATACGAAGTTTGGCGCTCTTTGAACGGCTGTTATACATCAACTCTTCCTCCGAAGGAAGAATTGGTTTTCTTGTGACCACTTTCCCTTTTGATATGTTTCCACATACACAAACCGGAAAGTGACTCGGACAGGTACATGGATTTTCATTTTTTCGGAATGCACTTTTTACGATCCGGTCTTCCAAAGAATGAAATGTGATGATGCAAATCCTTCCTCCCGGATTCAGCATATCAATCATATCGTCCAGAGTCTCCCGAAGGACATCCAGTTCCCGATTCAATTCAATTCGGATTGCCTGAAATGTTCTTTTTGAAGGATGACCTGATGTCTTCTGAAACTTCATCGGAATTGCTCTTCTGATGATCTCATTCAGCTGTCCTGTCGTCTCAATTGGATGCTTTCCGCGCTCTATCACGATGTGTTTTGCAATATTTTTTGCAAATTTGTCTTCTCCATAATCACGAATGACACGGTAAAGTTCCGCTTCACTATAGTCATTGACAATATCTTTCGCAGTCATAGTCTGTCTTTGATCCATACGCATATCAAGCGGCGCATCTGTGCGATAAGAGAATCCACGTTCTGCTGTATCCAACTGATAAGAAGATACACCCAGATCAATCACAATCCCATCAACTTTGTCAATTCCTATTTCTTGGAGCCTCGGCTTCATATCACAATAATTGCTCCTGATTATTGTTACTTTCTCCCCGAAACCGGCTAATCTGGCGCCTGCTGCTTCAATTGCATCAGCGTCCTGGTCTATTCCTATAAATCTCCCCTTGTCACCTAAACGGCTTACAACTTCAAATGCATGTCCTCCGCCGCCAAGTGTCGCGTCTACATAGATGCCATCCGGCTTCACCTTCAAACCATCTACTGTCTCTTCTAGTAAAACTGATGTGTGTTTAAATGCCATAGAATCCTCCATCTATTCTTTATTCCGAATTAAATCCGAATACCGATTGCTTCCATACGTTCTGCAATTGCATCCAAATCTTCTTCACTGACTATGCTGCGTTCTTCCCAAAGTGCCTTATCCCAGATCTCCACGCGATCCTGAACTCCCACCAGGACAACGTCCTTCTCCAGATGTGCAGCTTTTCGAAGTGATGCTGGTACAGAAACTCTCCCCTGCTTATCAAAACTGCCCTCCGAAGCACTTCCAAAAAAATAACGCTTGAAAATTCTGGCATCCTTATTCATCCGTGGTAAGGTATTTAATTCAGCAACAAATTTATTCCATTCATCTCGAGAGTACACAAAAAGACACCCTTCCAAGCCATTACAGATCACAAAACTATCTCCTAAGTCATCTCGCAATTTAGCTGGAATGATGAGTCGGCCTTTTTCATCAATACTATGATTAAACTCTCCTAATAACATCTGGAATCCCTTCTAAAAGCAGGTCACCACTTTCGTCCCACTTTATGCCACTATTCACCACTTCCTACCACTTGAAACCATTGTAAACCACCAAGCTCCCTTTTTCAACCCTTTTTTCACATTTTTCACATCCATGTCACAATTCTGTAAAAATTTGGTTAAAAAAAGAACAGGTCTTTTCCACCTGTTCTAAATTCCTTCTTTTGCAATTATTCACTAAGTCCTCTCAGATAATTGTTTACCGCATCATAATTTACTTCTGCCACTGCTCGTTCCTGCTTTGCCTCATAAGATACATATGCAGAATATCCAAGCCATCCCACCAGCGCCAATGCCGCTAATGAAAGTACACACTTTCTTACAACATTCATAATACGCTGTTTTTTCATATTTTTCTTTCGATTTGTCTTTTCTGTTTTATATCGATCTACTTTTGCCTGACTCATGTTTAAAAGCTCCTTTTGTCTTCTATGTATTTGACAGTTTTCTGTCCCCGCATTCTTTCTACATAGTGTAACACATTCACCTCTAAACTACAACAATAATTCCTCCGTCATTCGCATAAACCGTACTGATTCCAGACGCATCTACAATGAAACTGGATTTCACCGCAAACCGTTCTGCCAAAATCCGCTGCACTTCTTTTGCTCGCTCTTCACAATTGCAGTGTGCAATTGCAAGAATCTTATCACTTGCATTCATCACATCGGCTGCAACACAGTCTGCCATCTTTACGAGTGCTTTTTTCATGCCCCGTGCTTTGTCTTTCTGGCAGATCGTCCCCTGAGGAGTGGACCCCATAACCGGTTTGATGTTCAACGCTCCAGCTACCAAGGATTTGATTCCCGTCAACCGTCCATTTTTTCTTAACGTATCCAGATTTTCCAGTACAAAATATGTGTGCTGTTCCTCAATATAATTCTCCACGCTTTCCACAACTTCTTCAAAAGTCATCCCTGCTTCTTCACACTGCTGAATTTTCAGTGCGATCAAAGTTTCTCCTACGGAAGCGGATCGTGAATTGAATATATAAATCTGTTTTTCTCCATATTCTTCTTCGTAAAGATTTTTACCAAGAACTGCACTGTTATAAGATCCGCTCAGCTCAGCTGACAAAGTCACCACATAAATATGTTCTGCATCACAATGATAACTTTCCATATATTTTTCAGGAGACGGACAAGATGTCTTTGCACAGGATGTGCTATCTGCAATCGCCTGCAGCAATTCTCCCTGCATCAAACTGTCGTCATCCGTCCAGTGCATCTCTTCTATCTGAATACCGAGAGAAACATGCGCAAATCTTCCATCCGCTCTCATCTCCGGCGTAAATTCTCCACAACTGTCAACAATTACTTTATAGCTCATGCCTTTCCTCCCAAACCACACTTTCCTTTTCCGTTTTCTATTATATGTGGTTTTCAATACTACGTTACTTAATATATCACACTTTATGTAGGATGAAAAGACATTTTTAAATCTTTTATGCGATTTACTCTGTTTGCAGTTTAATTCTGCTGGATACACTCAGCGCAAGTCCCATTTCAATCATCAAAAAGAGTACCGAAGTTCCTCCATAACTGACAAATGGAAGTGTAACTCCTGTTGTCGGAATCATATTCGTCACAACCATAATGTTTAAAATCACCTGAAGTGCAATATGGGCAAAAATACCGGTTACGATCAGTGATCCATACAGATCCGGTGCATTTTTCGCAATAAACATCAATCTGTATAAAAGAAGTCCGAATAAAATCAGTACTACAATTGCACCAAACACACCCAATTCCTCGCAGATAACACTTAAAATCATATCATTTTGCGCTTCCGGAATCATCCCTAATTTCTGTGTGCTGTTTCCTAATCCTTTTCCAAAAAATCCTCCAGATCCAATTGCATATAGCCCCTGAAGCACCTGAAATCCAGTTCCGTCAGAATGACCTTCCGGATCCAGCCAGGTTGTGATTCTTCCAATCCTGAAATTATCGCTGTTCTTGGCATACACTGCAAGAATCGCTACGACTACAATCAAAATCCCTGCTCCGATTGCAGCAATCATCAAAAATGGTTTTGTCTTGGGGTGCGATACAAAGATCAAAACACATGTGATTGCCATTACAATGACAGCAGTACTCAAATTGTCGGTAAGAATAAATACTCCACCGGCCGCCACACCCCCATAAATCAAAAACCTTCGGATTCCAATCCAATCATTGACCCGCCTTCCCATCTTACAGATTTCACAGGAAATAAACAAAATAATTGCAATTTTAGTAATCTCTGCAGGCTGCAGTGTCATATTTCCAGGAAGCTGAATCCATCGTCTTGCTCCATTGATCGTTGTTCCAAGCGGCGTCTGCACAAGTGCCATCATGATCATAGCAAACACATAAATCTCAAAAGAAAATGCGCCATAAATATGATAATCAATCCTGGAAACTATCAGCATAATGCCAAAACTGCCTGCACTGATCATTGCCTGTTTCATAAAATAGGACATATCATTCTGAAAATCCGCCTGTGCGCTGTATGCACTGGCGCTATAAAGCATAATGAGCCCAAAGCACGTCAAAAATATAATAACAAGCATCAAATTATAATCAAAATATGAAGTAGTTGTACTTGTTTTGGCTTCTTTTCTTTTCTCTTGCCGCGATCCGGAAGAATGCCTCACCCTTGTTTTCCCCTGTTCTTTTCTGCGAATCGGCTGTACCGTTTTGCTGCTCATAAAATCTCCCCTGTTTTTATTTT
>ERZ1106969.2079-NODE-2079-length-11305-cov-7.192533_pt1 | contig 11305 bp, 9 predicted proteins | sample MGYA00403685_ERZ1106969 | MGnify/ENA primary metagenome ERZ1106969 (study PRJEB35170, sample SAMEA104062416) | human gut metagenome | biome: human gut; feature: human-associated habitat; material: faeces | place: Denmark | collected 2012-05-18 ... | reverse complement strand
ATCGGTGTTGCAAAAACGGGAGTGACCATAGATTCCGTTTTCTGAGACGACCCCTATCAGGCGTCATCAGCTTCTCAGGGGAAGCGGTTGGGTAAGGTGGAACGCCATCACCTCGCCGCAATTCTGGCCCGGTCACGGGCGTTAATCAAGCGGCTATCCACTGTTTTTGTGCGACTCCCCCTGCGGCGGGCATGAGGAGCCCGTTTTCAGGCTTGACCTGAAGAGCATTAAAAATTATCGTTTCGGCAGCATTTTATATCTGACTGTGAGTCATGCACATTACGCCACCCTGAGTTTCTCTTCGCCCGTCCTTTATCAGAGAGCCTGCCGCGACAGCCAGTCCGCGCCGGGTACCGTTCTCTCATATCCGTTACGGGACTGCCACCTTTCACGGTGAACCCGCGTGTACCTGCTTCAGGGACGCAGGCGCCGTGTCCGCAGCAGCCGGTACGGACACGTCGTGATTAATCGGCGGGCTGCAGCCCGCCTTCAGGGATATTCATGCGTCAGCTTTTTCGGTTTATGTTTCATCACGCCTCTCACCTTACGTTCGGTGCGATGCTGATGGCCATGTCCAGCTTTGGACAGACCTATTTTGTCTCACTTTACGGGCAGGATTTTCGTGAGGCCTTTGGGCTCACCGACGGCGGACTGGGCGGCCTGTACGCAATCGGAACGGTGATGAGCGCCATCACGCTGACCTGGGCCGGACGGCTGATTGACTACACCACGACCCGCCGCTTCACGCTGGCGGTCACCCTTTTGCTGCTCACGGCCTGCCTGCTGGTTTCCGGCGCACAGGCGGCGTGGATGCTGTGCATCGGGTTTTACTTTCTGCGCCTCGGCGGCCAGGGACTGATGGTGCATACTGCGCTGACCGCAACGGCGCGCCAGTTCCCCCTTGATGCAGGCAAGGCGCTCGGCGCCATCGCGCTGGGGCTCTCGCTGGCGCAGGCCGTTTTTCCTGTGATTGCGGTGCAGATAAGCGCGCTGACGGGATGGCGCGCTGCCTGGGGCATCAATGCCGGAATGCTTGTTGCCGGCGTGGGGGTCGCGCTGATGTTTTTGCCCCGCGGGAAAGAGAAGCCGCTGCGTACGTTCAGAAAGCGGGGTGAGGAGAAAGAAAAAGAGGCGCCGGTATGGCGAAACCGCAACCTGCTGCTGGCGCTGCCTGTCGTGCTGGCCTCCCCCTTTATCACCACCGGCTTCTTCTTCCACCAGGCGAGGCTGGCACAGGAGAAAGGCTGGGAGCTGTCGTGGGTGGCGGTATGGTTTATTGCCTATGCCATTACCCAGGCGGTATCGCTGCTGTCGTTTGGCCCGCTGATTGACCGGCTCTCACCACGCAGGCTGCTGCCGTGGTTTCTGATGCCACAGGCCCTGGCCATGCTGGCGCTATGGCTCAGCAACGGTCAGTGGGTGACGCCTTTTTACCTGATTATGACCGGCGTATCGTCGGCCATTGCCTCAACGCTTGCCACCGCGCTCTGGGTACAGCTGTTTGGTCCGGCGCAGCTGGCCAGGGTGCGCTCGGCGGTTGAGGCAGGGACGGTGATTGCCAGCGGGGCATCCCCGGTAATCATGGGCGTGCTGATAGATAACCATGTCACCCTGCATCTTCAGGCCCTGTTCTGCCTGGTCTACATTCTTGGCGCCAGCCTGCTGGCCACCGGTATCAGGACGGATGCGCCGCAATAACGCGCCTTTACCTTCATACCCGTCATCCTCTTTCCCCTGTGAAGGCGGGCCTGATATCAGGCCCGCCTGTTTCATCGCAGCATCAGCAGGGGCTGACGGCTTTCAGACAGCATTTCCGTGGTGTGGCTGCCAATAAAGAATCGCCGTAACCGGGAGTGCCCGCAGGCCCCCATTACCGTGAGGTCGATATCATGGGCGTCCGCGTAGCGGCACAGCGCCCCGGTTACGGACTCGTCTTCCAGCAGGCGTGTCTCGGTCGTGATACCGGCTTCCTGAAGAACAGCCTGCGCATCCTGCAGGGCTGACATGTCACCGTTGACCATCACGATATGACAGCTCAGGCCGTGCAGCAGCGGGCTGACCGTCAGGCGCGTCAGGTTTTTACGGCTCTCACTGCTGCCGTCGTACGCAAACATCACCCGCGCCGGCGGCGTAAACGTCTCCGGCACAATCAGCACCGGGTTTTTCTGCAGGCGAATGACGCTTTCCAGATGGCTGCCTACCTGATTCTGCGTCCCGCGGCGCCCCAGCACCATCAGCCGGACTTCGCCCAGCTCCGCCAGGATTTCGTCCAGTGCGCCGTGCTTTTGCAGCAGCTGTGCGTCCGGCTGTCCGGTCTGCTTCAGGAGCTCCGCACAGCCGGCCAGCACGGCCTTGCCCTGCGCCATCAGCAGCCGGCTGCGCTCACCCTCGACGCGGACCAGCGCTTCGGTCAGCTGCTCCCGGCTGTCAATACCAATGCTCCCGGTCAGGTCAGACACGGCGGGAGTCTCACTCTTTTCGAGCACGTGCAGCAGCGCCAGCGGCGCGCCAAGTTTACCGGCTGCCCAGGCAGCATACTCACAGACCGGCCGGGTTGACGGCGAGCCGTCAACGCAGGCAATAACGGTGTTATTCATGATGCTTTCTCCAGTAAATTAATGGCCACCCATCAGCTTTTCCACTTCTTCAGGCTTGTCATGCACTCCGAAGCGGTCAACGAGGGTGCGGGTCGCGTCATTCATACCCTTGATCTCCACTTCCGTGCCTTCGCGACGGAACTTGATAACCACCCGGTCCAGCGCGCTCACGGAGGTGATATCCCAGAAGTGGGCGTGCGTTACGTCAATCACCACGCGCTCCACCGCTTCACGGAAGTCGAAGTGGCTCATAAAGCGATCGGATGAGGCAAAGAATACCTGGCCGGCTACGGTATAGGTGCGGGTGTCGTCCTTCAGCTCAGAGGAGACCGCCATAAAGCGGGCGACCTTGGTGGCGAAGTTCAGCGAGGCAATCAGCACGCCGGTGAGCACGCCAAACGCCAGGTTATCGGTCGCCACCACCACCACCACGGTGGCCAGCATCACCACGCTGGTTGACAGCGGATGGCTGCGCAGGTTGCTGATGGAGCGCCAGGAGAAGGTGCCGATGGAGACCATGATCATCACCGCCACCAGAGCCGCCATGGGTATCCGGGACACCCAGTCGCGCAGGAACACCACCATCAGCAGCAGCACCACGCCGGCGGTGAGCGTGGAAAGCCGCCCGCGCCCGCCCGATTTGACGTTGATCACCGACTGGCCAATCATCGCGCAGCCCGCCATGCCGCCGATAAAGGAGGTGCAGATGTTGGCCACGCCCTGCGCCTTGCACTCGCGGTTTTTATCGCTCGGCGTGTCGGTCATGTCGTCCACGATGGTGGCGGTCATCATCGACTCCAGCAGCCCCACCACGGCAAGTCCTGCCGAGTACGGCAGAATAATCATCAGCGTGTCGAGGTTAAGCGGGATATCCGGGATCAGAAACACCGGCAGGCTGTCCGGCAGTTTGCCCATGTCACCCACGGTGCGCACGTCCAGGTGCAGCCACATGGAAATGGCGGTCAGCACGATGATGCAGACCAGCGGCGAGGGAATGGTTTTGTTCAGATACGGGAAGAGATAAATGATGCCCAGGCCCGCAGCGGTCAGGGCATAAACGTGCCAGGTGACGTTGGTCAGCTCCGGCAGCTGCGCCATAAATATCAGGATGGCCAGCGCGTTCACGAAACCGGTGACCACCGAGCGGGAGACGTAGCGCATCAGGCTGCCCAGCTTCAGGTAGCCGGCCGCCAGCTGCAGTACGCCGGTCAGCGCCGAGGCCGCCAGCAGATACTGCAGGCCGTGGTCTTTTACAAGCGTGATCAGCAGCAGCGCCATCGCACCGGTGGCGGACGATATCATTGCCGGACGGCCGCCGAGGAAGGCCATAACCAGGGGAATACAGAACGCAGAGTAGAGCCCGACCTGCGGGTCGACTCCGGCGATGATGGAAAAGGCGATCGCTTCGGGAATAAGCGCGAGCGCGACCACAATACCGGCAAGGACGTCACCACGGACGTTACCCAGCCAGTCCTTACGCGTCGAGGACAGCAGCATAGTCATTTCTCAGTTTTTGATTACGGTCAGCCCGTGAGGGCAAAAATTTTACGTACGAAAAAGCACATCCGCAGACGGGATGTTTTTGAGTGCGCGCCGAAGTTTATTCAGTGCGACAGAGGAGGGGTACGACTCAGGGTGGCGTAAGACGCATGGTGGTGTTTATCACTCCTTCACGGCTGACAGAGCAGCGCGGGTAATCAGAAAGACCGGATGAACAGACGTTCAGTACCGGCCACAAATGCCCGCCGGGCAGATGAACCACGGCAAAAAGCGCTTTTTACTCTACACGAATTGTTAACGGGGTCAACGCGCAGGGCAAAAACGCTGTTCATGGAATGCCGGTCAGGCGCATCCGGACGGAAAGTCCTTCTGCATGCTCAGGCTCGTCCGGCGTTCGCACATACATATGATTAAGTGAATATAAATTTGACGGAGAAAGTTTCACAGGTACACTCAGGTCAGTCACAATAAGGAGTCACCATGCCACCCGTGTCCCCCCTGCAGCTTTTTAAAAGCCTTTCCGACGAAACCCGACTCAGCCTCGTGCTGCTGCTACGCGAAAAAGGGGAGCTCTGCGTCTGTGAACTTACGTCCGTGCTGAAAGAAACTCAGCCCAAAATCTCACGGCATCTGGCTCTGCTGAGAGAAAACGGGCTGCTTACCGACCGGCGGGACGGAAAATGGATCCACTATCGTCTGTCGCCTCATATGCCGGCGTGGGCAGCGGCGGTTATCGAACAGGCTTATCTCTGCCAGCGGGATGATATCCGCCAGCTCAGCCGGCAGGCTGAACGCGATAACGCCACCACCAACGGCAAGCCTGTCTGCATTTAAAAATTTACCGGTATATATCTGGATTATCGAATATATTACGCATCGAAAATTTATCAGTCCGGTTTAACAGGCATTTGTATTCAATAGGAGCGGGTATGTTTCTGGCAGGTGCGATTTTCATCCTGACGCTGGTACTGGTCATCTGGCAGCCGAAGGGGCTGAGCATTGGCTGGAGTGCCGTCATCGGTGCGGCGCTGGCGCTGCTGACCGGCGTGGTGCACATCGGTGATATTCCGGTGGTCTGGCAGATTGTCTGGAACGCCACGGGCACGTTCATTGCGGTCATCATTATCAGCCTGCTGCTCGATGAGTCCGGCTTTTTTGAGTGGGCCGCGCTGCACGTTTCCCGCTGGGGAGGCGGCAGGGGCCGGCTGCTGTTCACGTATATCGTTCTGCTGGGTGCCGCAGTGGCGGCGCTGTTTGCCAATGACGGAGCCGCGCTAATTCTGACGCCGATCGTTATTGCCATGCTGCTGGCGCTGGGATTCACTCCCGGCTCCACGCTGGCGTTTGTGATGGCAGCGGGCTTTATCGCTGACACCTCCAGCCTGCCGCTCATCGTATCGAACCTGGTGAACATCGTAACGGCTGACTTCTTTACGCTGGGCTTCAGCGAGTACGCATCCGTCATGGTGCCGGTGAACATTGCCTCCATTGCGGCCACGCTGGTGATGCTTCATCTCTTTTTCCGCAGGGACATCCCGGTCACCTATGACCTGGCGAAGCTGAAGGCACCGCGGGAAGCCATCCGGGATGCACGAACCTTTAAGGCTGGCTGGGTGGTTTTGGTTCTTCTGCTGGTTGGCTTTTTTGCTCTGGAGCCGCTCGGCGTGCCGGTCAGCCTGGTGGCGGCGGTGGCGGCGTTTATTCTCTGGCTGGTTGCCCGCAAAGGACACGTGATTGACGCCGGCAGGGTGCTGAAAGGCGCGCCCTGGCAGATCGTTATCTTTTCGCTGGGCATGTATCTGGTGGTATACGGACTGCGTAACGCCGGACTGACTGATTACCTTTCCGCCGCCCTGAACCGGTTTGCAGAGCACGGCGTATGGGGCGCAACGCTCGGCACCGGCTTCCTGACGGCGGCACTCTCGTCCGTCATGAACAACATGCCCACCGTGCTGGTTGGCGCGTTGTCGATTGACGGTAGTAGCGCACAGGGCGTGGTGAAGCAGGCGATGATTTACGCCAACGTCATCGGCTGTGACCTCGGCCCGAAAATAACCCCTATCGGCAGCCTCGCAACCCTGCTGTGGCTGCACGTGCTGGCACAGAAAAACATCACCATCAGCTGGGGCTATTACTTCCGCGTGGGCATCGTGATGACCCTGCCGGTGCTTTTTGTCACGCTGGCCGCGCTGGCCCTGCGCCTGTCTGTTTAACTTTAACCCCGGGGCTGCGCCCGTGCAGCCCCTTTACGGAGTACCGCTTATGACTGACATTACCATTTACCACAACCCGGCCTGCGGGACATCCCGCAATACCCTGGCGCTTATCCGTAACAGCGGCGCCGAACCCACGGTTATTCTGTATCTGGAAACGCCGCCGTCACGCGATGAGCTGAAGAAGCTGATTGCGGATATGGGCATCGGCGTGCGCGACCTGCTGCGCAAAAATACCGAACCGTACGAACAGCTCGGCCTGGCAGAAGACCGCTTCAGCAATGACGAACTGCTCGATGCCATGCTGGCTCATCCGATCCTCATTAATCGCCCGGTGGTAGTGACACCGCTCGGCACGAAGCTGTGCCGTCCCTCCGAAGTGGTTCTGGACATACTGCCGGACCCGCAGCAGGGCGCGTTTACCAAAGAGGACGGCGAAGCCGTCATTGATGAGCACGGGAACCGCGTCAGCCACTGATTTTTTACCAGGCTGCGGGCATAACAGTGTGGAAAAAGCCGGCATCTGCCGGCTTTTTTATATGCTGCGCTGGTTGACCCGCTCAGAAAGCTGCGCGGCACTCTCTTTCCTTTCGCTGTAGCGGTCGGTGAGATAATCACTGCGACCGCGCGTCAGCAGGGTGAACTTCATCAGTTCCTCCATGACGTCCACTATGCGGTCATAATACGAAGAAGGCTTCATGCGGCCATCCTCATCAAACTCGGCCCAGGCTTTTGCCACGGATGACTGATTCGGGATGGTGATCATCCGCATCCAGCGTCCAAGAATACGCATCTGATTTACAGCGTTGAACGACTGTGAGCCGCCGCTGACCTGCATGACGGCCAGGGTTTTTCCCTGTGACGGGCGGACCGCGCCTGACGTCAGCGGTATCCAGTCAATCTGGGCCTTCATGATGCCGGTCATGGCCCCGTGACGCTCCGGAGAGCACCAGACCATGCCTTCCGACCAGAGAACCAGCTCCCGCAGCTCAGCCACTTTCGGGTGCGTCTCCGGCGCATCATCGGGCAGTGGCAGGCCGGACGGGTTGAAAATTTTCACCTCCGCGCCCATGGCCGTCAGCAGCCGGGCACCTTCTTCCGTTGTCAGCCGGCTGTAAGAGCGCGCCCGCAGCGAGCCGTAGAGCATCAGGATGCGGGGCGGATGCGTTATCTCTCTGGCCTTCAGCTTATCTTCCGTCAGCGGCGCGTCCAGGAGGGCCGGATCGATATTTTTCAGGGCATCAGTCAGGTTGTTCACAATGGGGTCTCTTCGGGAGTCTTTGCGGGTGACAGACTGCAGCTGCCGCCTGCGCAGCATTCTTCTGTCAGAAAGGCCATCAATTGCTCAAGCTGCGCATAGCAGGGCCTGCAGAACAGGGTACGACTCTGCCGTTCCTGGCTTATGAGTCCAGCGGATATCAGCGCTGAAAGATGATGGCTGAGCGTGGAGGCAGGAATCTCAAGGTGCTTCTGCAGTTCGCCAACCGGCAGGCCTTCATGACCCGCCCTGACCAGCTCCCGGTATATGCTGAGACGTGTCGGGTGGCCCAGTTCTCGAAGTGCGTTTGCAGCAGTGTTTAAATCCATAATACCTCCTTTATCTATATTTCCAGAATAATAGAAATATAGCCTGCGTCAATCGTTTCTGCCGTGAGGGTACCGCTTTCCCAATCATGCTCTGTCCGCCAGGTTATGGGGGGCAGAGCCAGAGCACTACCGAAATCCTTGCGAATACCCGTGCAGGGAATAATTTCCGCCCCCTTTATGGCCGGAAAAAAAACTGATAAACGTCGCCTTTTCAGAAGGTTGCTTTCTTAACGTGGTTTTTCGCATGGTTGGACCTCAGACCCCTGAAACGCCTCACAGGATAATTCTAAACTTGGGAAACGAATTTGTAATGAACTACATTGTGGGAACAATTTGAAAACAGAAGGATGATTTACCGGAATTTTACCCGACAAGACTCCGTGCCATATCTCATGCAGAATAATACTCAGAACGGACTGTTCATCGTTGCGCCCAAGCAACGGTAACAATTTACTCAGAATGAAGTATTCAGGATCAGAAGCAATTTCAGTATTCGACTCGATATCATTAACAAAACTGAAATCTTTTCTGAACATCTTCTGTTTAATCAAATACGTATTGATAAAAGGACTAATCACGGAATGTTTATAAAATTGCTCTCTCGATGAGAATTTCTGCTGATAGGCATCACGGACAAATGGTTGTATATCCATTTTATTTTTCGTGAAACTATGTCGAACAAAATTCTCTATATCATCATGCCGATGCTCAAGAATCCGCTCGCTACTTATACAATCGTAAAAAGCCAGGTAGAGAATAGCACTTATAGATATATGGCTGAGTAATTCATTGATGATGTCCGATGTTGAAGCCCCCTGGCAATCCGTAGCCGCAGAACATCTTTTCACCCAAACAGCGAATTGATCAATGTTATTATCGATAAATGACGAAGGCATGACCGCAGGAGATATTTGTTGTGCGGTCAAATCATCAAAATTCTTATCAGATGCGAAAAGTGCAAACTGGTTATCGTAGTTACGTGATTTTAAAAATAGCGGTAAGACTTTTGTAGCAGCTATATCACTGGTAACTAACCGAATTATAGCCCTTTCGCCAAAGGACTGAGTGAGGAAATTAATAACGCAGTCACGATAACGCCAACGAGCGAAATCAACGCCCTCCTCAATAATAGCCCGGAGATATTCAATAAGGAGCTCAGCCGTCTCCTCATCTGTTTTATCAAGAATGTGAACATTAAAAGCCGTAGGCTTACCATTTTTACCTGTACCTTCCCTGAACAGCACCGGTGCATTGTCAGCGGGTGTATAGTTCCGGCTTATCTCATTCTTATGAAAAAACAGCTCATTACCATTCTCTGATAAGAGAAAGCCAAAGTTATTCTCCCGATCCGTTTTGCTGTTGTAGCCTCCGAACCAGAGAACATTTCCCATGTACCACCGGGAACGATCCAGATTGTTCACTGCCATGAGCAAGCCCCCTTCCGCTTTGTCAGTGCAGGCAGCACTTTTTAAATTTTTTACCACTGCCACACTGACACGGGTCATTACGACCGGGCAGTTTTTCTGCCCCCTTCACGGGAACAGGCCGGGATGATGCCTCTGACATTCTCACCGACAACCAGTGCTGGTAAAGCGCCAGTGCCGCAGGCTGAATGAGAGTAATACTCTGTTCAAATTGAACAGGTGACATTTTCTCAACCACTGGGAAGTTCTTTTCAATACCATGAAGGGCTATCGCCTCCAGCGAGGGACGTAAGGACTCTGGCAAGGCTGACCAGTCATCCAGAGACCGGCCTTTCATATACCCGAAACACCACTCTTCGACGATGGTATATGTCTTCCCCTTCACCTCACGTCCATTGAAAATCGGTTCAAACTGTTCAGGGGCCTCATACAGGCAGCCAGCGATATCGTTCATATGCTGAAAACACAGCCCCACAAAACGCGTCATCTCTTTTTCAGTGGTCCAGCGAGGGTGGTAATCACCTCGCCCCCAGATAGCACTGAGCCAGGTATTAGGGGAAATCGTATTCGGGCCAGAGACAATCGCCGTCAGCAATCCATCCAGCTCAGAGAAACAGAGTACAGAATCATCCATTCCATACTTCATTAATATTTCTTCCAGCCAGTCGATTTCCCGGTCAGTCAGTGGACCGCTTTTCGTCAGTTTCATACGGCAACCGCCTCATCCACTTTCACCCGACGTTTCCCGGTCAGCAGTTGCTGCATCAAGGCTTTCTTCTCGTCTTTCAGGCAGGCGAGTTTTTTCTCAAGTGTGGAGATTTCGGTGTCAGCAGCGGACAGCACGGCGGCGATTTTTTGTTGCTCTTTAATAAATGGGCAAGAAAAGCTTAAAGTTTCAAAATCTTTCTTGGAAAGTTCTAAAAATGTTGAGCCAGATGATTTTTTGATCATCTCATTTGTGTTCATTTGCAACAAATAATAAATAAATTCGATATTAAACCCTTCATTCAGAATGATGTTTTTAAAACCTTGATTGGTACAAATTTCCGATGTCGAAATTGCTAAAGCACCAATGGTAGCTCTTGTACATACCATCAAACTACCTTTTGGCAAAAGAACAGCTGAGCTATTTAGTAATCCCGCAGGAGTAATTTTTCTACTAGTATTGCTAACGAACCTACCCGTTAATGCAGTAACATCAGTTGGGGTAAGCCATAGAATATCGCCTTCCCAATACATGGCCATGTTTGTATCAGGTGTTCCACCGGATACAACTTTGCCCATTTGTATTAGTTTAGTAATTTTCCACTCCCCACTAAACCTCACCCCATTCTCATCCAGCAACCGTTTATTCCCGGTAAGCAATTGCTGCATCAGGGCTTTTTTCTGCTGTTGACTGTTGGCGAGAAGGCTTTCCGTCACCGAAATTGCCTTATCCCAGGCGGTCAGAATTTGAGATATTTTATCTTGTTCACAAATAGCAGGAGTTTTTATGTTTAACGCTCTAATATCAGAAAGGTTAATTCTAGAAAAGGTAGAACCACCTGCACTTTTTGCTATCTGTCGCTGGACTAAATCTGATTGTAATGTGTAGTAAATAAACCGCCAATCTGCATGGATTGCTTTAATTAAGACAGTGTCTTGCCCTAATACAAATGGCTTTTTGGAATCCACATAGCTAACAACACCGACAGACTGGTTACGACTCATAACCAAATCACCTTGTTCAACAACACAGTGATCCATCAGAGAGCGATATTCTTCTTCTGTAACTCTTTTTACAGGTGAAATCAGATCTAAGGCTCCCCATTTTATCGTCCCCGGTGAGACAAGTGGTATTCCCGATTTAACGTACTCAGGAGTCCTGTGTTTGCAATCGATTATCGACGCAACCGATGAGAGTTTCTGAGATGACCACCCCTTAGGAATCATAACCCAACTCCTTCAAATATCCAGCCATCTCCGTTTCCAGCTTCGCCAATTC
>ERZ1106969.2075-NODE-2075-length-11311-cov-53.066898_pt1 | contig 11311 bp, 10 predicted proteins | sample MGYA00403685_ERZ1106969 | MGnify/ENA primary metagenome ERZ1106969 (study PRJEB35170, sample SAMEA104062416) | human gut metagenome | biome: human gut; feature: human-associated habitat; material: faeces | place: Denmark | collected 2012-05-18 ... | reverse complement strand
GGTAGTGATAGCCACTATTTTTTTGAGCCTGAGACCGATTGTTTCCGAAGCAATTTAATCTATGTAAAGAACCCAACAACTTTCAGTCTTGCGGAGAGATTGAAAGCAACAGAAGATTTGTAGTTGTAGAATTGCTATATTCAATTTTATTTGCAAAATTTTTTTGAAATAAGTATTGACTCCGACGTTGCGTAATAGTTTATGCTAAAGTCACCAAATCAAGGGAGGAAATAGTAATGATGACAGTGCATGAAGTGAGCAAGATTGCCGGAGTGAGTATACGCACTCTACAATATTATGACAAGATTGGTCTTTTTCATCCGACGGGATACACCTATGCAGGCTACAGATTGTATGGCGATGCAGATTTGGAGCGCCTTCAACACATACTACTGTTTCGCGAATTGGAGTTTCCTCTTAAAGACATCAAGGCAATTATAAATAGTCCAGATTTTGATAGAAGCAAAGCTTTGGAACAGCAGATAGAGCTGCTTAGGCTTAAGAAGGAACATATTGAGAACTTGATGAACTTTGCACTTGGAATAAAAATATTAGGAGTGAAACATATGGATTTTAAGGCTTTTGATAGAAGCAAGTTGGATGAATATTCCAGACAGGCAAAGGAATTATACGGTAGCACACCGGAATACAAAGAAATGGAAGAAAAGCAGAAGAATCGTACTGAGGAAGATGAGAAAATCTTAGCAGATAGATTTATGCTACTATTTAAGGAGGCTGGAGAAATTAAGAATAGTGACCCAGCATCCGCTGATGCACAGAATCTTGTAAAAAGAATACAGGACTATATTACAGAAAACCTTTATACTTGTACAAATAAGATTCTGCGCGGACTAGGAAAAATGTATTCAGGCGGCGGAGACCTTACAATGAATATCGATGCTTATGGTGGTGAAGGTACCGCGGCCTTTGTAGCAAATGCGATAGAGATTTATTGCGATAATGCAGAGTAAACATGATATTTTGGGAAGTCCTTATTGGAACATAATTTTATAGAACATGATGAGATTTTGGTCCTGGTAATAAGTACAACAGAATAGGTAGAGATTTGAGAGCAGTTTATATGTTAGCAGCATATAGGCTGCTTTTTTCATCCCCCGGGGAGTCGGGCGGGGGCAAGGGGGTAGGAATGTTTTTTGACTCCAAGTAAATGATAGAAGCCAGCAAATAAAGGATGGCAACAGAAAGGAGAAGCTGATATGCAGGAACAGAAGAAGTATAACTTGGCGGATAGTAATATTCGTAAACGTTTCGTAACGTACAAGCAGGCTGCAGAATTATATAGTATGGGAATTTTTGATGATTATATGGAGCAATTCAGAGAACCGCCAACAGAGGAGATGGGCTATGAAATTAAAAGGTCGAAGCACATTGCAATCAGGGGAGAAGAACAAAAAGGATTCATTCGTATTAATTGACAGTTATGCAATAGAAAGATATAATTTAAATATCTATAGTTTGACATAATATGAGGTACGGACAGAGGAAAATACAGGAGAAAGTACATATGAAAAATAAAAAAACATATTGGATCATTTTTTATACCATGTTGGCTTTGGCAATCGACCTAGCAGGCAGAGTGTTCGCAACACATTTTACACTTCCGATTTGGTGTGATTCCATCGGTACATTTCTGATTGCGTATATCGCGGGACCGGTGTGTGGCGGTATTGTGGGATTCACAAACAATATCATCTATGGAATTTTTGTGGAACAGCAATCGGTTTACTGTATGGTCGGAGCATTGATTGGTGTTCTCGCCGGATATTTTGCAAAAAAGAAGGTGTTTGAGACACAGTTTGCAACGATGACATTTGGTATGTGTCTAGCTTTGGTTTCAACGGCGATTGCAGTTGCGATTAATATGCTGCTTTATGACGACCAGTGTGGCAATGTCTGGGGCAATCAGGTTATGCTGATGTGCATGGGCAGTGGATTGCCACGTTATCTTTCCTATGTGATTGGTCAATTTTGTCTGGAATTTTTGGACAAGCTGTTGTGTGTAGAGATAGTCTATCTGCTGCTCCGTTGGAATCGTCGTCGAAAGCACAAAACAGCAAAGAAATCAAAGGCCATCGGTGTATGGTTGGTGTGCGCGGTGCTTGCGGGTATTGCAGCACAGCCGCAAACGGCAGCGGCAAAGGATGATTCATCGACGGACTATGATGCGTATATCCAGAAGGTTTATTCCAATGAGGAAGGCCTTTTGTCCGGTGAGGCCAACGACATTGCCCAGACAAAGGATGGAAAGCTTTGGATTGGTACTTATGCCGGATTGTACAAATACGATGGAAGAAGATTCAGGCTCTTTCAGGATATCAATTCCGTAAAAAATGTGAATTGCCTGTATGTGGACGAGGAAGGAAGGTTATGGGTCGGTACCAACGATGACGGTGTCACGATTCTGATAAATGAGAAAGTGATGAATGTCATTGATGAGACGAGCGGATTAACATCAAATTCTGTAAAAAGCATCGTCTGCGATACAGATGGAAACTACTATATCGGTACAACCGAGGGCTTGTCGATTGTATCCCTTAGTGGTGGTGTCAGGGTGACAAAGTCTCTGGAGCAGATTAAAAATGTGATTTATATGGCTGCGGATGAAGATGGAAATGTGGTGGTCAATACCGATAGGAAACAGATGTATTGGCTGAACAACGGGGAGATTGTGGATGCTCCGATTTCGGTCAAGCAGGAACAGCAGTTTAATACGGTATTCTTTTCCAGTGATAAGCGCATGTTCCTTGGGACAAGCGACAATGATGTGCTGGTATATGACATGAGTGGAAATCGTCCAAAGCATGAGAAAACGATACACCTAAACGGAATCGAGTATATCAATTCCTTCTATGAAACAGAAACTCATGAGATTTTTGTCTGCTCTGATACCGGAATAGCAGTTTTGCGGGAGGACCTTTCCTATAAGAAACTCAATACCAATAACTTTACAAGTTCCATTGATAATATGTTGGTTGATTATCAGGGGAATCTTTGGTTTAGTTCCTCGAGATTGGGCTTGCTGGAAATGTGCAAATCACCATTTCAGGAGCTTTTTTCGGAAATCGGAGAAAACGAGGTTGTCAATACAACACAAAATTGGAACGATTGGCTGCTTTGTGGAACAGATGACGGCATGGTCATCGTCGATGAGAAAAATACCCGTAAAGTGGAAAATGATATCACGAAGCAGTTGCAAGGTGTACGTGTCCGATGTCTGAAAACAGACCGGGAGAATGCGCTTTGGATTGCAACCTCAGGAATGGGCATTTACAAAATATACGAAAAGCAAGATAACACCTTCGAAATAGAACAATTTACGGAGAATGATGGTCTGCCGGGAATGCGTTTTCGCAACATTCTCGAAGCGGAGGATGGAAGCATTTTGGTTGCGGGCGATTACGGTGTTGCTGTGATGAAGGACGGCAAGGTGAAGGATGTGTATAACGCAGGAAATGGATTGCTCAATGAAAAATCACTCTGTCTTCTGGAATACAAAGGAATGTACTATATCGGTTCCGATGGCGGTGGCATCAGTCAGATCAAGAAGGATGGAAGCGTAAAAAATATCACCAGAAAGGACGGATTGTCATCCGATGTGATTCTCCGTATGGTATATGATCCGGCTTCGGATGGTGTATTCATTGTAACCAGTAATGGCCTGTGTTATATGCAGGCGGATGGAACGATTCAGTGTCTTGAGAATTTTCCGTACAGCAACAATTTTGATATGGTGTGTAGCGATGATGGAACCTGTTGGATTTTGAGCAGTGCCGGAATTTATATCGCAGACTCGGAAAATCTGATTGCAAATCAGGAACGCGAGTATCCGTTGATTAATTCCAAACGCGGATTCCGTGCCTCTCTGGTTGCGAATTCCTGGATGTGTGAAGAAGACAATTATCTGTATCTTTGCTGTGACAGTGGTGTTGTAAAAGTGAATATGAAGCAGTATGACATGTCATCAAAGTCTTATCGTATGGTACTCGATTATGCCATTGTGGATGGCGTAAAATGTGCCATTAACCGTGTAGATACATTGACGCTTTCCGCAGAAAATGAGCAGCTTGTATTTGAACCGGAAGTGTTGAATTATTCGATGAATGACCCATATATCAGTGTATATATGATTGGATATGATAAGAAGGAAAAGGTATGTCTTTTAAGTGAACTGGACAGTGTATCCTATGCCAAGCTCAAGCCGGGTAAATACACCTTCCGAATTTCCGTGCTCGATGGGAAGGATGGAAATGTAGTGGAGTCAGCAAGCTACAGTATCAAAAAGGAAAATGAGATGTATCAAAACTGGTGGTTCAAGCTCTATGTTGGGATGATTGCAGCTTTAGTTTTGGTATGGATTACATGGTTTATCACACGTACACAGACACAGAAGACATTGATTAAGCAGAAGCTGGAGCTTGAATATGCAAAGAAGCAGATTAAGATGGGTAATGAAACGATCCTTTCCATTGCCCGGACGGTAGATGCGAAGGATTCGAATACCAGTGAACATTCCTTCCGTGTATCGCAATATTCTCTTGCAATTGCAAAACGGCTGGGTTATTCGGAAGAAAAATGTGAGAACCTCCGGCAGATGGCACTTTTGCACGACATTGGTAAAATCGGCATCCCGGATGCCATTTTGAACAAGCCGGGAAAGCTTACGGATGAAGAATATGAAATCATGAAAACGCATGTAATCAGGGGAGGCGAGATTCTCAAAGACTTTACCATGATTGACAATGTGAGTGTCGGAGCTTTGTATCATCATGAGAAATATGATGGAAGTGGATATTGTCATGGTTTAAAAGGTGAACAGATTCCTCTGGCTGCAAGAATCATCGGAATTGCGGATGCGTTTGATGCCATGACGGCAAACAGAGTCTATCGAAAACAACTGGATCTGGATTTTGTCATCGCAGAACTCAAGCGCTGCAGTGGAACACAGTTTGATCCAAAGCTGGTGGATATCCTGCTTGCCTTGATCGACGAGGGTGAAATCGACGTAAAGCGTATGTATGCAGTGTCAAAGGAGGACAGATAGTATGAAAAGAGTTTATGCGTTATGTATGGCAACATCGCTTGTTTTGATTCTGTTGTCTTTTGGATTTCATGAAATGACAAAAAAACCGGAAAAGCATCTGAAGGTAGGACTCATCCTGGTAGGAGATGAGATGACTCCTTATACTGATAACTTTATTCAAGCCAGAGACCATGTGATGGAGGTTTATGGAGACCAGATTGAGTGTGTGACCATGTACAATGTCACGGAGGAACAGGTAGAAGGACCGCTTCAGCAGCTGGTGGATGAAAAATGTGATTATATCATTGCACCAAGCTATGGATATGGGCCAGCTGTGAAAGAGATGGCAAAGCTGCATCCGGAGATTCAGTTTTGCGTGCCGACCGGAGACAATGCGAATCAGGAGCCGGTACTATCCAATTACCATAATTGTATGGGAACCATCTATGAGGGTCGCTATGTCTGTGGTGTGATTGCCGGTTTGAAGCTCAAAGAGATGATTGATGAGGGGATTATGAGTGCCGAGCAGGCCAAGATTGGTTATGTGGCAGCCTTTCCTTATGCGGAGGTAATCTCCGGCTATACATCCTTTTATCTCGGTGTACAGTCTGTCGTTGCGGAGGCAACCATGCTGGTGAAATATACGAATACCTGGTCCAGTTATTTTCTCGAAAAGCAGGTGGCACAGGAGTTGATAGATGAGGGTTGTGTCATCATCTCGCAGCACTCGGATACCATCGGCCCGGCAACGGTCTGTGAGAGTGCCAATCAAAATCTTCCGGTTTATCATGTCGGATACAATCAAAGTATGACAGATGTCGCACCGACCCGTTCCCTTGTGAGCTGTTCGGTAGATTATTCCTATTATTTTGAGCAGTCCATAGGAGCATTGTTGCGTGATAAAAAGATTGAAGACTGCATTGATGGCAAGGTATATGGGCAGGATGCTATGGCAGGTCTTGAAGAGGGCTGGGTGCGGATTCTGGATATCAACCAGGCGATTGTACCTGCGGATACAGAGGAAGCTGTAGAGAAGACGATACATAGACTTGTGACAGGAAAGAAAAAGGTTTTTGCCGGTCCGTTTACCGGTGTGAATCCATATGATGAAAATGACCGGATTGATTTAAAAACGACTGTGTTTGAAGAAAATAAGACATCGTCTTCGCCGACATTTTGTTATGTATTGGACGATGTCATAACCGTGATAGAGTAAGTCATCGTAGAAGGAATACCTTGTCAGGGCAAGGTTCTGGTTTTAAATATGTATTTGATAATAGAAGATAATCGCAAATGTAAATTGAGTATTTTTGATGCCGTATGATATAATTGTGTCAGTTTAAAACATATGGAAGATTCAAGCAGATGGTAATATGTATTTAATCAAAACATTAAAAGGTGATATTACGAAAATTACAGATGTTCAGGCAATCGTTAACGCTGCCAACAACTCTCTTTTGGGAGGCGGTGGAGTTGATGGTGCCATTCACAGGGCAGCAGGACCGGAACTTTTAGCAGAGTGTAGGACTCTTCATGGTTGCGAGACAGGTAAGGCAAAGATTACAAAAGCATATAATCTGCCATGCGATTATGTGATACATACTGTGGGGCCGATTTGGAATGGTGGCAGAAGTAAGGAAGAGGAGCTTTTGGCAAACTGTTATTTTCATTCTATGCAGGTGGCACTTGAGCATGGGATAAGAAGTATCGCATTTCCTTCTATTTCAACCGGAGTATATAGTTTCCCGGTAGAACTTGCAGCAAAAATAGCGGTCAAGACGGTCAGCCGATTTTTGGAGGATAACAAGAATAGCTTTGACCTTGTTGAATGGGTTTTGTTTGATTCTGTGACAGAATCAGTGTATGAAAAAGAAGTGGATAAGTTGTATTCATAAAAGTATCTTGAGCAATAAGGAGGTGCCAGATGCCATTTAAGATAGTACGCAATGATATAACTCATGTCAAAGCAGATGTGATTGTAAATACTGCAAATCCAAAACCAATATACGCAAGTGGCACAGATCTGGCAATTTTTCAGGCGGCTGGAGCTGATGAGCTTCTTGCGGAACGAAAAAAGGTAGGATGTATTGAACGAGGTGATATTGCAGTAACAGGTGCATATGCTCTGAATGCAAAATACATTATTCATACAGTCGGACCGATATGGGTGGATGGAAAACACAATGAATTTGAAACGCTCGAAAGCTGTTATGCAAAATCTTTACAGAAAGCATTGGAGCTTGGATGTGATAGTATAGCTTTCCCGCTTATTTCAACGGGTGTTTATGGGGTTCCGAAAGATAAAGCATTGCAGATTGCGGTGTCTGTGTTCAGCCGATTTTTATTGGAAAATGAAATGCAGATTATTCTGGTAGTCTTTGACAAAAAATCTTTTCAACTTTCCGGGCAATTGGTTGGAGAAATCGATTCATTTATTGATGCAAATTATATCAGGCAAAAGCGTAGAACCGAATATTCGAGGCGACCCTTCAGGTGCAGTAGAATAGAATCTGATATTACCGACGATTCGGAAGTTTATGAAGAATGTAGCCGCTATACGGAGGCAGAAGAGAGTGAAACAGAACTGTTTATGTCTATTCCAATGCCGGAAAAAGCTATGTCTCTGGAAGAGGAGCTGGAAAATGTAAGAATGTCTTTTCATGATAAGCTATTTGAACTGATAGGCGAGTCAGGGATGGACAATAAGGATGTCTGGAAACGGGCGAATCTGGATAGAAAGCATTTTTCAAAGATACAGTGTGATGAAAAGTATCATCCAAAGAAAAAAACAGTGATGGCTCTTTGCATTGCTCTGGAATTAGATTTGGAACAGGCAAAGGATTTGCTGGCGCGGGCGGACTGGGCGTTTAGTCCAAGCAGTAAGGTTGATTTGATTGTACAGAAGGCAATCATTGATAAGCAGTATGATATTATGCAGTTAAATCTCACTTTATTCAAATATACTAATGAGATATTGGGAGTATAAAATAGACATCTATGAGACTCAAGAGTCTAAGAGCAGGAGGAAAAGATGGATCTAAAAAAATATTATCTTGAAAATGTAAAAAGCACAGATTATCATTACCGCTTTCGTAATACAGTACAAAATGCGAATAAGATATATGATATTTTTACTGGATATGAGGAAATAGATGATTATGTATTTGAAATATTTGATGCAGAGGAAGCAATAACTAAATTTCGAGAGTTGTGTCAGCCAGAAGTAGGATTTTCAGATAATCATAATAAATGCTGGTTTTATCTTATAACATTTTATTTGCATAACATGGGATATGAGATAAAAGAATTTCCAAGGATACTAGAAAGACCTCCTGTAGAGCCTACAGATTTTACTTATGGAGATATCAGAAATAGAATAATTGCTGAAGGAAATGATGATAAAGGTACTGTAAGATATGCCACTAGAAGACAGTTCGTTGCAAATCTTACCTTTATTCAGAAGTCAAATCATATTGAAATAGATAGTACAGTAGATCAAAAATTTATTGAAATTTCGAATCGTCAAGCTTCTTTCAATAATATGAGTACTGATGAAAAACTTGCTGAAATTGCAAACTTAATAGAAAATTTTTTAAAGAAAAAAGGAAATTTTGTTGAACTAGATTACTCACAAATATGTTTTGGTTATGTTACCAACGAAATTATAACAACTTATAGAAAACAAATGCAGTGTTTTAGACACGCTACAGATAGTGCCATAGCAGAGAGAAAAAGATTCACAGAAGCTCAGAAGAATTTCTTAGTTGATTATGGTTTGACAATAGTAAAAGTTATAAATGCTTTAGCAAAATAAAATGAGAATGTCGGTACAATGTTGTACTGGCATTTTTGATTTTAAAGTGTCGCTTCCCTGGCGACCAAGAAAGAAGTCTTCTGCGATATACTAACATTGTAACGAGGAAGAATCAACAACGGAGAGGTTCCGGGGATAGGAGGAGCTATGTACGGAGCAATATTAGGTGATATTATTGGAAGTCCATTTGAGTTTGATAGAGGAACTAAGACAAAGGATTTTGAACTGTTTACAAAAGGTTGTCAGTTTACGGATGATTCTGTAATGACAGCTGCAATCGCAGAGGCTTTAATGGCTGTAGGTCCGGATGCTACAAAGGAAGAAATTGAGGAGGCTGTGACAGCAAATATGCAGGACTGGGGAAAGCGATATCCTCATGCCGGTTATGGCGGAAGATTTCGCTATTGGCTCTCAGAACGAAGCCCGAAGCCATATAACAGTTACGGAAATGGTTCTGCAATGCGAGTATCTGCGGTTGGCTGGCTTTATCCTTCTTTAGAGAGAACCAGGGAAGTGGCAGCTTACACAGCCAAAGTAACACATAACCATCCGGAAGGTATAAAAGGAGCAGAGGCTACAGCAAGCTGTATCTTTTTGGCAAGGCATGGGGTGAATAAGGATGGCATCAAAGAGTATGTAATCAAAGAGTTTGGATATGATTTGAATCGTACATTGGATGAAATGAGACCGACTTATCATCATGTGGAAAGTTGCCAGCAAACGGTTCCGGAAGCAATCATTGCGTTTCTGGAGTCTGAAAATTTCGAGGATGCAGTAAGAAATGCAGTCTCACTTGGCGGTGACACGGATACCCTCGCAGCCATAACAGGAAGTATCGCAGAAGCATTTTATGATATGTCAGCGATTTTACGGGCAGAATGCAGAAACCGGGTAAGTGAGGATATCTTATATGTGATGCAGTTATTTGATGAAACCATTGGCAGGAGAGTATATCATTCAGATGAAAATGAAGATTTATCCGGAAATGCTGCCATTGAGACCGCTATACATCAGATGTATGCGAAAGATGACAAGGATAGTTTTCTGTTTTTGCTGACGATGCTATGTTCAAGAATGAAAAGTAAAGGTCATGTATTGGTGCCTTTTGTTACGGTGGGGGAAGAAATGTTTTCTGATTTGGATGTGTATAATCTCAAGGAAGGAGATATCCTTACACTGGATCACGATGTCAGATTACACATGGATACCGTGACAGAAGGAAAGGATGAAGAATGGTTTTATTTTTTTACAGGGGAAGAGGAATCAAGGCGAAAACAGTGTGGAAATGTCATCATGTCAATTCCTTTATATGAAATGATGGAGATTGCGTACAAAAGTGATAAGGTACAGGGACTGGTTATTAATCCATTTGGAAAATATGTGCGATTAACGAAGGAGCTTTTAGGTTTTATATTAAAGGAATTTAAAGAAAATTGGCAAGAAGATTAGGAGGAATTGCTATGGAACGAACAATCAGAGTAACAGGTAAAGGAAATTTGTCTGTTAAGCCGGATACGGTCAGACTGGTTATGACGATGGAAGGAATGAAGGAAGAGTATGATGCGGCATTGGCAGAGTCCGCTCATATGACAGAAGATTTGAAGCAAATGTTTTCGGACTTAGGCTTTGATCGTGAAGATATTAAGACCTTGAACTTTAATGTAAGTGCTGAGTATGAGAGTTATCAGGCAAAGGACAAAAGCTGGAAAAGAAGATTTGAAGGATATAAATATGTGCATCGAATTAAGATTGAATTTCCTGCTGATAATAACAGACTGGGTAAGGTACTATATAAACTTGGACATTCCCCGGTCAGACCGGAGTTTCGTATAGAATATACAGTAGCGGAGCCGGAGAAGTGCAAAAACGAGCTGCTTAAAAATGCGGTAACAGACGCAAAAGCAAAGGCAGATGTACTTTCCAAAGCATCAGGAGTAAGTCTGGGAGAGATTATTACAATAGATTATTCCTGGGCGGAAATAGACTTTGTATCAAGACCAATGGACAAACTGATGCTGGAGGAATGTTGCGTCAAGAGATGTGAGCCGGATGAAGCTTATGATATTGACATTAACCCGGATGATATAGATGTGACAGACAATGTTACGGTTGTGTGGGGAATACATTAATGATAGATATAAAACTGCTGGCATATTGTCTGCAGTTTTATTATTGTTTGGGCAAGGCTTTGTTTCCGTTAAGCGAGCTTCCCGCTGATGAGATATCCAAAATGGATGTGAATAGTATATTACATACAAAGTGAAATTAAATAAAATCTCTGCACCACAGCCTTAACAGGCCGTAGAGCAGAGATTTGTTCATTAATAAGTAGTTATCATAATTTCTTTAAAAAATTATTACTGTGTTCTAGCCTGTTGAGTTGAATTCCTTTATAGCAAAGAATTGCTTCGGAAACAATCGGTCTCAGGCTCAAAAAAATAGTGGCTATCACTACC
>ERZ1106969.2064-NODE-2064-length-11356-cov-8.738696_pt1 | contig 11356 bp, 7 predicted proteins | sample MGYA00403685_ERZ1106969 | MGnify/ENA primary metagenome ERZ1106969 (study PRJEB35170, sample SAMEA104062416) | human gut metagenome | biome: human gut; feature: human-associated habitat; material: faeces | place: Denmark | collected 2012-05-18 ... | reverse complement strand
TGGAGAGCATGCCTTCTGCACGTTTGATTTCTTTTTTCAGTTTCTCCTCTTCTTTCTGCAGACGTTCCATCTCCTGTTCAAAATCTACCAGATCTTCCAACGGCAGATATACAACCGCATCCGGCACTACAATAGAGACTGCATTGTCCGCAATATTTTCTTTTGCCTGCTGCACCAGGATTTCTGATGCCATCATCAATGGTTTCATCGAATTCTCCAGATTCCTGATGCCCTCACAAATGTCTGTATCCTCGCATACCACATAAACTTTTGTTTTTCGATTGTTTGGAACATTCATTTCCGCGCGCATGTTTCGGATACCACGGGTAATCTCTTTGACGTGTTCCATGACATTTTCTTCGGCCGGGAAATCCCACTCGCTCTTAAATTCAGGCCACTCAGACATCATCAGAGACTCTTCTTCCGGTACCAAAACACTGTAGATTTCTTCCGTGATAAACGGCATAAATGGATGCAGTAATTTCAGTGCCTGTTTCAATACGGTTTTCAATACCCAAAGCACACAGTCTGCAGATGCTTTATCCTCTTCTTTGTGATAAATTCTGTATTTTGCAGCTTCCACATACCAGTCACAAAATTCATCCCAAATAAAATCATAGACTTTCTGTACTGCAATTCCAAGTTCAAATTTATCCATGTTCTCTGTCACATCTTTTGCCAGTCTGTTGACTTTAGAAAGAATCCATTTATCAGCTTCATTGAACAAAGATGCATCTGGTTTTGCGATGACATTCTCTTCCATGTTCATCATAATGAATCTGGACGCATTCCATACCTTATTTGCAAAGTTACGGCTTGCCTCAACTCTTTCATTATAGAAACGCATATCATTTCCAGGTGCATTTCCCGTTACAAGAGTCAGTCTCAGAGCATCGCATCCATACTGATCAATAATTTCCAGTGGATCGATTCCATTTCCAAGTGATTTACTCATCTTACGTCCCTGGGAGTCTCTTACCAATCCATGGATCAAAACGGTATGGAATGGTGATTTTCCTGTATGTTCATAACCGGAAAATACCATACGGATCACCCAGAAGAAAATGATGTCATATCCGGTTACCAGAACATCTGTCGGATAGAAATAATCCAAATCTTCTGTTTTATCCGGCCATCCCAGTGTAGAGAACGGCCACAGTGCAGAGCTGAACCAAGTATCCAGAGTATCCTCATCCTGTGTAAAATGGGTGCAGCCACAATGCGGGCATACTTCCGGCATCTCTCTTGCCACAACGAATTCACCACATTCATCGCAATAATATGCCGGAATTCTGTGTCCCCACCAGATCTGTCTGGAAATACACCAGTCTTTGATATTCTCCAGCCAGTGAAGGTAAATCTTATTGAAGCGCTCTGGTACAAACTTCAGTTCGCCCGTCTTCAATGCTTCGATTGCCGGTTTTGCCAGTTCTTCCATTTTCACAAACCACTGCTGTTTGATCAGTGGCTCTACGGTTGTACCACAACGATCATGTGTTCCTACATTATGAGAGTGCGGTTCGATTTCAACTAAATATCCCTGTTCTCTCAAATCTTCCACAATGGCTTTTCTCGCTTCATAGCGTTCCATTCCTGCATATTTTCCACCTTTTTCATTGATGGTGGCATCGTCATTCATGATGTTGATTTCTTCCAGATTATGCCGTTTTCCAACCTCAAAGTCATTCGGGTCATGTGCCGGTGTGATTTTGACAGCGCCCGTTCCGAATTCTTTGTCTACATAATAATCTGCTACAACCGGAATCTCTTTATTCACCAATGGAAGCAGTACTTTCTTTCCTACAATATCTTTATATCTCTCATCATCCGGATGTACAGCGATTGCAGTATCTCCCAGCATCGTCTCCGGTCGTGTTGTGGCAATCTCCAGGAAACGATCGGTTCCTACGATCGGATATTTGATGTGCCAGAAATTACCTGCCTGTTCTTCATGCTCTACCTCAGCATCAGACAGAGATGTCTTACATTTCGGACACCAGTTGATGATTCGGGACCCTTTGTAAATATATCCTTTTTCATACAATTTGATGAATACTTCTTCAACTGCCTTGGAACATCCTTCATCCATAGTGAAACGTTCTCTGTCCCAGTCACAGGAAATTCCCAGTTTCTTTAACTGATTCTCGATGGTTCCTGCATATTCCTCTTTCCACTGCCAGGTTCTTTCCAGAAATCCTTCTCTTCCAAGTTCTTTCTTGTCGATTCCTTCTTCTTTCAGCTGATTCGTTACCTTTACTTCTGTAGAAATCGCTGCATGGTCTGTACCTGGAATCCAAAGTGCATTATATCCCTGCATTCTCTTATAACGGATCAGAATATCCTGCAGTGTGTTATCCAGTGCATGTCCCATGTGCAGCTTTCCTGTGATATTCGGTGGCGGCATAACCGTTGTAAACGGTTTTCTGCTTCTGTCCACCTCTGCATGAAAATATTTATTCTCACACCATCTTTCATACAGTTTTTCCTCGATCGCCTTTGGATCATAGGTCTTTGCCAGTTCTTTACTCATAATTTCCTCCTCAAAATGTCCCTGTTATTCCCGCACACCATTCTCTCAATAACAAAAAACACCCTCCACATCAAAATGCAAAGGGCGAATGTTCCGCGGTACCACCTTCATTATATGCTTACGCATATCTCTTCTTTTTGTCCTGTAACGTGAACAACTCCGGGATATTCTACTTCTTTTTCAAATATCCGGTTCAGGAGCTACCTTCCACAGCCCTTTCTTGAAATCGTCTTTCAGCCTCGGACGACTCTCTCTGCCAAGAGTAATTGTGTACTCCTCTCCCTCATAACCTTTATATTCTCACGAATTGTTAACTGTATATGAACTACCAGATAATCATATCTTTCGGCATTCCATTTGTCAAGGAATTTCAAAAATCTTAAGATAATTCATAGAATTTACACATTTTCTATATTCCCCTTTATTTCAGGAATCTTTTTTCAACTGTGAAATCATTTCTACGATCGAATATCCGTAGTTTTCTGCTGTTGCCCATCCTGCTCCCTTTGGATTTTCTTTTTGCCCCAGCCACTGTACATACGGAGCAGATCCCTTCTGAACATATTCATATCGATCATCCACACATTGCTGTGAAAGAGGCACATCTGTTGCATAAGCTTTCAAATGCTGGATCTGTGCTCTCACACCGGTTCGTACATCCGGATAAGAATTTCCCGGTACACCGCCCCCGGTTGTGCCAAGCCCGGCAAAGTTGAACTGCTCGATCGAAGCATCCCCTCCATATTGAAGAAAACCGGTTTCCTTCATGGTTTGTACAAAGGGCACTTCTGGTCTTATTCCTTCCGCCTGTGCTTCCTCTATATAAATCTGGCAAAAGGATTCAATACTGTCCGCACCCCCTTTTGCCAGACTGTCCGCAGGATATGCATTCCCACTGGATTGAAAATACGAAACCATCTGCTTGATCGTCACACTGCTCTGTCCCATGATCGGGTACTGTCCGTCTGCAATCACTTCCTCCGCCTGTATTTGTTTTTCCGTTTCTGCCGTTTCCTGTTTTCGACTCTTTCCTTCATTTTCTTCTGTTTTTACCTGTACAGCTTTTCCTTCAGAAGAATTTTCCCCGTCCATACTGTCTGCCATACCCCCTGCAGCACCAAGTACGACAATTAAAACCATTGCCGCTGCCACTTCTGCAAGAAGTGAATGTTGTTTTCCTTTCAGCCAGTCCCAGATTCCTTCCAGATTCATATCCTTTCACACTCCATACATCTGTGTTTCCTACTCTTCCTACTATAGTAAAGGAAGTCTCTTTTTACTTTATGCCAAATTTTCAAAAGACATGCATAAACACAAAAACTGAGGAATGGTTCCTGCTTTTGCAGAACATCCCTCAGTTATCGCTCCAATTACTGCAATTTCTACTCTACTACAACACCCTTCTGCAGCATGACATTAGCATAAATTGCTGATTCTCCTGTAGCAATAATTGCATACGCTGTTTTTGCTTCATCATAGAATGCAAATCTTTCAATATTTCCGATTGCAGCTTCCCCACGATCATCATGTTTCGCTACAATTTCTTTATAAGTGTCCCAAATCGGAGTTTCTACTTTTCCTACATCATCTGGCATCAACTGCATCAGATTCACAGGATTTTCTACATATGTATCCAGTGGGAATACCTGAAGGATCGCATCCAGGATCTCCGGTACGCCATGTCCGTCACAGCGGATTACAATCGCATCTTTCCCCATAGATTCGGATGGAAAGTTTCCATCTGCGATCACAAGACGATCGCTGTGTCCCATTTCACATAATACTTTCAGTAATTCTGGTGATAAAATTTTTGGAATTCCTTTTAACATCTTGATTTCCTCCACAAACATTCTGCAATTTTATAGAAGGAGCACCCGAAGGTACTCCTTATTATTTTCTTATTTGTATAATGGGCCGTATGCTGCACAAGCTCTGTAGTCAGCACCTTCTTTGTCCATACCAAATGCATTCCAAGCTGCTGGTCTGAAGATATCCTCTTCCGGTACATTGTGCATGCAAACTGGAATTCTCAGCATAGATGCCATTGTGATCAGGTCAGCACCGATGTGTCCGTAAGAGATTGCACCGTGGTTTGCTCCCCAGTTATTCATAACATCATAAGCTGTCTTGAATGCGCCTTCTCCTGTACATCTTGGTGCGAACCATGTACATGGCCATGTATAGTCTGTTCTCTTCCAAAGTTTATCAGAAACCTCGTCTGGAAGATGTATTGTCCATCCTTCTGCGATCTGAAGAACCGGTCCCAATCCTTTTACAAGGTTCAGACGGATCATTGTTGCAGGCATCTCAGCCTGTGTCAGGAAACGAGAAGAGAATCCGCCTCCACGGAAATATCCGTTGTCAGCTGGGTTCCATGTTGTTGCTTTGAGCATTGCATCCTGATCTTCTTCTGTTACATCATACCAAGCTTTCATTACGTTGTTTCCATCTGCATCTTTGGATTCTCCATTTGCATCCAGACATGCAGCTCCTGAGTTGATCAGGTGAATGAAACCGTCAGCTTCTTTTGCTTTTCCTTCGATGTCATATCCTGTCACTCTCTTCACAGCGTCTCCGCTCCAATATGTACGAACATCAGCGAAAATCTGAGCTTTGTTTGTCAAAAGCTTCATAAACAGCATTCCAAGTCCATTTAATACGTCGTTCTCTGTTGCCAGAACGTATGGCTCTCTTGCTCCATTCCAGTCGAAAGAGCTGTTCAGGATTGCTTCTGCAAAGTCTCCGTTTGGATAGAAGTCTGTCCACTGTCTCTGTCCCTGGAATCCTGCTGCGATTGCATTGTGTCCGACTGCTTCTTCTTCGCATCCTTCCGGAAGATTTTTATTTCCATTCATCAGATCTTTGATGATAACTGCCATTTTTACAACGAACTCAAACTGTTCTGCTTTCTTCTCTTCGCTCATCTTCAGTTCGTCAGGGTTCTTATCGAATCCGATGGTACATTTTTCTTTTGCCCATGCAAGAGCTTTCTGGAATTCTGCTTCATCGTAGATGCCCTCTGTCATACGACGGATGATCTCTACCTCATCTACAGACTCAACTCTCATACCAAGGTATGACTCGATGAAATCAGAATCAATGATAGATCCACCAATTCCCATACAGATAGATCCAATCTGCAGGTAAGATTTTCCTCTCATAGAAGCTGCCGCAACTGCTGCACGTCCGAATCTTAACAGTTTTTCTTTGATGTCATCTCCGATTTCTGAATCATCAGCGTCTACAACATCATGTCCGTAAATTCCAAATGCAGGAAGACCTTTCTGTGCATGTGTAGCCAGAACAGATGCCAGATATACAGCTCCTGGTCTCTCTGTTGCATTCAGTCCCCATACACCTTTGATTGTCATTGGATCCATATCCATTGTCTCAGATCCGTAGCACCAGCATGGTGTAACTGTCAGAGTAATATCAACGCCTTCTTTTTTGAATTTTTCAGCACATGCTGCTGACTCTGCAACACGTCCGATTGTTGTATCAGCGATCACTACTTTTACTGGTTCTCCATTGGAATATCTTAAGTTCTCTTCAAACAATTTTTTTGCAGCTTTTGCCATTCCCATTGTCTGATCTTCCAGAGATTCACGAACTTTTAATGCTCCTCTTCTTCCGTCGATTGTTGGTCTGATACCAATTACCGGGTATCCTCCGATTAATCTTGATTCTGCCATGATGACATTCCTCCTTGAAAATTATTGAATAAATGTTTTAAATTTCTCATATGCAGCATCCCATTTTTCCACATCCTGCGGGAGATACTCATATGTAGTTTCTGAATTTGCGATGATCTGTCTTGCTTCTGCCACATCTTTGATTTCTCCAAGTGACATCAACTGGACAGCAACATTGCCAAGAGCTGTTGCCTCTACCGGTCCTGCGATAACTTTGCGTCCACTTGCTCCGGCTGTCATCTGACAAAGCAGCTTGCTCTGGATTCCTCCTCCGATCATATTGATCACAGAGTACTGTTTGCCTGTGCAGCTTTCAATCTGCTCCAGTGCATATCTGTATTTCAAAGCCAGACTCTGGTTGATACAGCACATGATCTCACCAATTGTCTCTGGAACTTTCTGTCCGGTTTTACGGCAGAACTCACGAATACGCTCCGGAACATTTCCTGCAGGAACAAACTCCGGTGCATCCGGATCAATAAAGCTCTGGAAAGGCTCTGCTTTCTGTGCCATCTGTTCCAGTTCTCCAAAGGAATACTCCTGGCCTTCACGAATCCACTGTCTTCTGCTCTCCTGTGCAAGCCACAGTCCGATAATGTTCTTCAGCAATGTTGTCGTATTTCCATACCCACCTTCGTTGCTGACATTGCACTCCAGTGATTTTTCTCCGATAATCGGTCCGTCCAGTTCTGTGCCGAACAGACTCCATGTTCCACAGCTGATAAAAATAAAGTCTTTTTCCTGCGTTGGAACAGAAACAACTGCGCTCTGTGTATCATGTCCTGTGATTGCAATCACTTTTGCAGGTTCTACCCCCAGCTCCTCACAAATCGATGGCTGTAGCGTACCTACCACAGTACCACTTGGAACAATCTCCGGAAGAATCTTCTTTGGAATCTGAAGTGCATCCAGAATCCGGTCTGACCAGACTTTGTTCTTCGCATCCATCAACTGCGTTGTTGTTGCCATTGTATACTCTGCCTTCTTTTCGCCGGTCAAAAAGTAGTTAAACAAATCCGGAGTCAGAAGCAGTGTATCTGCTTTTTCCAAAATCCATGGTCTCTTCTGAACCAGAGAGTATAACTGGAAAATAGTATTAAAGTTTTCAAACTGATTTCCTGTCAGATTGTAAACTTCCTCTTTCGGAATCACTTTGAATACTTCTTCCTGCATTCCCAGTGTCCTGTCATCTCTATAATGTACGGCACTCTCAAGCAAATCGCCATGCTCGTCCAGTAATCCAAAATCAACGCCCCAAGTGTCAATTCCAATACTTTCAAAGCCACCTTTTTGTTTTGCTTTTACGATGCCCTGTTTGATCTCAAAAAAATGTCTCAGTGTATCCCAGTACATCGTTCCGTTCACGATCACCGGATCATTGGAAAAACGGTGTACTTCTTCCATATGGATCTTACCGTCTTCTAATGTTCCCAGAATCGCACGTCCGCTTCCTCCTCCGAAGTCAAACGCCAGAACTTGTTTTTTCTTATCGCTCACTGATATGCCTCCTTTCAAAGGTTCTTAACCATTACTGATTTTATTTTATCATTGTCTGCCACTTTTTACTTGTGCTATAATAGTAAAAAATATAACAATATTCACCTAGGAGTATACTATGCAATATATCAACTATCGGGAAAACAGAAGAAGAGGGACCGCAGACTTTCCTCTCGAATATTACCACGTTACCGCTTCACATCCACAGTATGTCATGTCATTTCACTGGCACGTAGAATTCGAACTGATCCGGATTTTAAGCGGATCACTAACTGTCACAATTGATGAAATTGAATTTCTTGCCGAAGCAGGTGACAGCATCTTTATCCCTGCCGGCTCGATCCATGCCGGCATTCCTCATGATTGTGTGTATGAATGTCTTGTATTTGATATGAATATGCTTATGAACAAGACCGATTCCTGCTGTCGTTTTCTCCGTCAGATCACTGATCATGAAATCTCTGTACAGACCCACTACGTGAAATCCTGCGATTCTATCCGACACATCCTCTGGACACTTTTCGACGCAGCAGCCTCAAAAAAAGAGGGCTATGAGCTCGTCGTTTTTGGGGCAATGTACCAGTTTTTCGGAACATTATTCAGCGAGGAATTCTACAAAAGCGCGCCGGATGAACAGCACCGCAGTCATAAAAGAATCGTACAGTTAAAACAGGCACTGGAATTTATGGAGTCTTCTTATAATATGCCGCTTACTCTGGAAGAAATTTCTGCCAGTGTCGATATGTCCCCCAAATATTTCTGCCGATTTTTTCATGAAATGACTCACCGTACACCCATTGACTATTTGAATTACTACCGCATTGAACGTGCCTGCTATCAATTGATCACAACGAATCTCTCTATTACTGAGATTGCCTATGCCTCCGGTTTCAATGATCTGAGCTACTTTATCAAAACCTTTAAAAAGTACAAAGGAACCACACCTAAAAGATATCTCAAGATATAAAAATATGCACATTATCCATTCCATAAAAAATCCCCGCAGGATAAGTTTTTCTTACCTTCCTGCGGGGAATCCCCATAATCGTCTGAAAACACTCTTATTTTTTCATACCTTAACTGAAACCCTCAGAATAACTCCAAATTCATCTTGCTTTTTTGGCGAAACACTTTTTAAAAAATGCCAAAGATTTTCTCTCTGAATGATCCATACAATGTATCATAATCCGTATACTGTATCTGACTTTCCTTAAACTGTTTTCCCCATGCACTGCAAATGCTGTCAGCGATCAACTTTGCATATTCGTGCTCTGTCCCCAAAATTGTAGGAAAAACATAATAAATCATAACGAAATTCAAGTCAACCTGTGTTCTGGAATCGATTTTTCCTTTTCTGGAAGCAAATTTCTTTTCGACGCAGTTCACCAGTGTATTTGCAATTTCTGCTGCTGCCTGCTCTTTATCAGAAACACTGTCAACATATTCTGTCATTTCCCGAAAATAGTGGCCATAAGAGTCAATAAAACTCTGTGTATTTTTTTCAAATGATTTTTTCTTTAAGTGTCGAAGCATTTGATCTCTGTTATCAAAAATAGTTTCTATTCCATTGAGCATATGTGTGTTCCTCCTGAGTGTTTGTCTTTCATAAAAAGAAACCGGGAAAACCCCCGGTTTCTCCTTATATCACTTTTTACTGTTTGATCAGCAAAAGATTAGTCGTAAAGGTTTGGTGCGATTTCTGCATCTTCCATTGTTTCTGCATCGTACCAGTAGCAAGCTGTCTCTACGTCTTTTACTTCTTTTCCTTCACAGATATCATACAGAGTCTCGATAGCGATTCTTCCCTGATCTACTGGAGCCTGTGTTACTGATCCAAGTAATACGCCGTCTTTTACAGCACCTTTCTGTGTAGAACCAGCGTCAAATCCTACTCCAAGGATCTTTCCTTCGCCTGTTCCAAGTACATCCAGGTTCTGGTTAGCTGTCAGAAGACCTTCTGCTGTTACCTGGTTAGAACCGAACATAGCGATTGTATCTTTTTTGTTCATGATGTTAGAAGCTTCTGTAGCAGACAGTTCTACTGTTGTCTGTGCAGGTACAGCTACTTCGATGATGATATCAGCGTCAGCTTCTTTTGCATTGTTTTCAACAAGGTTTACATAGTATTCGTTTCCAACTACTGCAACTTTCTTTCCATCAGCTTCAGCAAGTTCTTTGAATTTGTTGATGAATCCCATACCACGTCCTGTGATGTTTCCAGATGTAGCATCCTGGTTTACTTCACCGATTCTTACTGTATCTTTTGCATTTGCAAGCTGATCTTTCAGAGCCTCGTACATTTTTTCTGCTGCGATTCCACCAGCTTCTTCGTTGTTAGTAACAACTGTTGCGTATACAGATCCTTCTGGAGCATCTGCTACACCAGTATCGAAACAAACTACTGGGATTTTCTTATCCAGTGCTGTCTGAAGAGATTTCAGAACAGATTTCTGGTCACAAGCTGCCAGTGCGATTCCGTCTGGAGCTTTGTTGATTGCATTGTTCAGCATGTTTACCTGGTCAGCGATATCAGACTCAGCGTTTGGTCCTGTTGTGTTACATTTTACACCAAGATCTTTTGCTGCTGTATCAATACCCTGTTTAGCTGCCTGCCAGTATGTAGACTGGAAACTCTTTACAACAACTTCAAAGCTGTATCCGCCGCTCTTTCCAGAATCTTTGCTTCCTTCATCAGATGCTTCTTTGCTGTCTCCGCCGCATCCTGCTAATAATCCTGCTACCATACATCCGCCAAGTAACACTGCTAAAACTTTCTTTTTCATAGTTCTTATCCTCCTAAGATATGTTTTATGACTGCAAGCCGAGGTGCAGTCTCCTCTTTTCTATAGTAACAGCCGGGGGAATCCCCCAGATTCCCAACGCCGGTCTGCTATCTATCTCAATTAAGCTACTTCTTTCTTTCTCTTGAAGATATCGATCAATACAGCTGCAATCAGGACAAAACCTGTGATAATCTGCTGCCAGTTTGCAGTCAGTCCGATAAATGGAAGTCCTGTTTTTAACAGACAGATTACAAATACACCTGCAAGTGTTCCTGTAATACTTCCTACACCACCTGTCATGGAGACACCACCAATGATTGCTCCACCGATTGCTTCCAACTCAAATCCGGCACCACTACCTGGCTGAACTGTTGCAAAGATTGCAGAATAAGAAATTGCTGCCAGTCCTGCAAAGAATCCACAAATTACATATGCCATGATGTGGTAGAATTTTACATTGACACCGGAAAGTCTTGTTGCTTCTTTGTTACTTCCGATTGCCAGTGTATAACGTCCAATCTTTGTATGATTCAATACGAATGTCATAACAAGTACAAGTAAGATGATCCATAAAAATCCAATTGGAATATTCATTCCTTCTGTTTTAATCTTGAAGATATTTCTAAACCATCCTTCTGGTGTTCCAGCTACCGGCCAAGGAATACCAAATCCACCTACTACGATTGTACCAATACCTCTGGCGATCATAGATGTACATAATGTTGCCAGGAAAGCCGGAAGATCCATGATTGCAACCAGAACTCCATTGAGTACACCAATTGCAACACCCATCAAAACGCTTACCAGCATACCTGCTGCTGTCGGCCATCCCTGATGCACGATCAGATATCCAC
>ERZ1106969.2058-NODE-2058-length-11443-cov-33.164471_pt1 | contig 11443 bp, 8 predicted proteins | sample MGYA00403685_ERZ1106969 | MGnify/ENA primary metagenome ERZ1106969 (study PRJEB35170, sample SAMEA104062416) | human gut metagenome | biome: human gut; feature: human-associated habitat; material: faeces | place: Denmark | collected 2012-05-18 ... | reverse complement strand
TCCCCAGAAGCCCCCACTTCAAATTTCTTCAAAATTAAGTGGTGGGTAATTCACGAGCGGCGTGAGCTATGATGCTGCAAAAAGATTTGAATTGAGGAACGAAAAGTGTCAGGGAAGAGAGAAATAAACGGAGTTTTTATGATCCCGTTCGGACTGGTGACGGGATTTGCAGACGGGCAGGAGATCCGGATCACGGAGCTTGCGAAACAAGGATTTTGTTTTCGGACATTGGATGAGATCCGCGAAGTAAAGGGATTCCGGATCTGTTTTTATGATGGTTTCAACGGGCTGAAGGCGGGGAGTCAGGAGAAGAAAAGCGGGGATCCGTATACGGAAGTTGAGATTCGTTCTTTTGAGATGGAAGTGCGTGTGGAAGATGGACCGGGGATTTCGGTATATGAGTATTCGGTGTTTGTGGAGCAGGAGAAATACCGGGAATGCGCTGGAAAACTGATCCTTTGGTATGATAGATTTGTGCGGCTGAAGCTGGAGTGCGAGGACGGGGAACTTGCAATGGCGCTTACCGGGTATCCGGCAAAAAAGGATGAACAGTTTGCGGAGAATTTCATTGAACAGAAAAAAGAGTGGTTCGGTGAAGGAGAAGACAGGGCGAGGCTGGAAACGCGAATCGAAAATCAGTCAGGTATAAGGGAAAATTGCATCGCAGCAGGAGATTTTGAACTCAAAGAATACAAAGAATACAAAGAATATAAAGAGCAGGAACGGAAGAATACCGAAGTTGCTGTGGAATTGGACCGTCCGGAGCTTTATGAGCGATATTTATCCATGAAATTCCGCGATTTTATGGACTGGTACTGGAACGTGAATGGGGCTAAAGAGCTGGGAAAACGAATGCCGGTTCCAGAGCGGATCTATGTGGGAAATGCCTTCTGCCATCTGCTGTTTCCTGAAAAACGGCAGTTGTTTGAGATCTTTAAAAAGGCAGAGTCGGAAGGTCTGGCTGTGACAGTTACATTTTCATATCTGCGGGAATTTATGCTGAAACCGGTGGAAAAACTGTTGGATGAGCTGGAAGAATGGTGCAGAAACCGGGAGACATTTCTGGAGATCGCGGCAAACGACTGGGGTCTGCTGGAGCTTTTGAGAGAGCGGAAGGAATGGAAGGAAGAAAAAGAAGTTCTTGTGCCGTGTATGGGGACTCTGTTAAATAAAAGAAAAAAGGATCCACGGATGGGATATAAGCAGGGAGAGACAGGATATTTTCGGGAGAACAGCCTGAATGCGGAATTTTACCGGACGTATCTGAGGGACACGTTCGGGATCCGGCGGTACGAGTGGGAGTCCTGCGGATACAGGCAGCAATTTCCGGAAGGAAAGAACAGCATCCACGTTCCGTTTTATCAGACGAATACCTCCCAGTATTGTACACTGTATGCTGCGTGTAAAAATGGAGAACGTGGAAAGCAGGAACTGCCGGAATCGTGTCCGGGATATTGCAGGGAGAAAGTCTTTCTGTATCCAAAGCATTTGAAGATGGTGGGGCGGTATAATTCGCTCTTTGCGCTGGATGAGAGTTCAGTTTCCGGAATGGCGGATACAGAAGGTTGGAAAGAGAAAAGAATTGATAGAATCGTAGTAAATTTACTGTAACTAATATGCAATTAAAAATAGCAGATAGTCAGAATTGTACTTGTGAAAAAAGAAACGAAATGTGGCAGGTGCGAACTTTCAGAAGTTGAGAAGCCGAGTTTAAGGAGAAATACAATGAAGATCACGGCGGGACTTGGATCCATCGATGAATATGTGCGGTACGTCGAGGCCGGGGCAGATGAGATTTTCTGCGGATACGTACCTTATGAATGGAATAAAAAATACGGGACGGTTCTGCCGCTGAATCGTCGCGAGGTTCTTGGCATCAACGTGCAGATCGGGGCGGAGAGTGAGCTGAGAATTCTGGCGGCGCTGGTGAGAAAATATGGGAAGCCGGTACATCTGACATTTAATTCGCTTTATTATACACCGGAGCAGTACCCGGAGATCGCGGATGTCCTTCACCGGTGTACGGAGCTTGGATTTTCAAGCTTTATTATCGCGGATCCGGCGCTGCTGATCTACCTGAAAAATAATGGGATCCGCTGTGAGATCCATCTGAGTGGGGAGACGGCAGAGGTAAACAGCCGGATGATAGATGTATTTGACCGCTTGGATGTCAGTCGGCTTATCTTTCACAGGAAGAACAGCTTCGCAGACATGGAGTCGGTGATCCGGCATGAGAGGGAAAAGGGCAGCAGGGGCGTATGTGAATTTGAGGCATTTGCACTGAACGAGCTCTGTCAGTTTTCGGGGGCGTTCTGTAATTCCCTGCACTGCGACGAGATGGGGCATCTGTGCCGGGTCCCGTATAAGATAGGAAAAGTTAAAGGAAATAGAGAGAAAAAAGAAGAATATGAGGAAACAGAGAAGCTGATCTCACGGACGGAGAGCACAGTGAAAGATGCGAATGATGAGCATAGCACAGATAAACCGAAAGAAGATGATGAGGAACGGATGTATGATCCCGATGGCTATCTCTGCGGTGCGACAGGCTGTGGACTCTGCGCACTGTATCGGCTGCGAAAGGCCGGAATCACCCATTTGAAGCTTGTGGGGCGTGGAAATTATGTAGATTTTATGGAAAAGGATATCCGGAACCTGAAGACAGCTCTGGATATCCTTGAGCATGTGGATACGGAAGAGGAATATATCAGGGATATGAAGCGAATGTTGTTTCCGTATGGATGCAGCGGACTGTGTTATTATAGAGAAACGGAATCGGTTGCCGGGAAGACAATTTAAATACAGTGTCCAGGAACCGGGATTGGGAACCGTATTAACACTCGATGGCTACCTTGATCATTTCAGCATTCGCCAAAGCGTGGTTCTGCTAATTCCGAGTCTTTTTGCAGTATTTTCACGATTCATATTTTCTTCCAAAAGTATCTTACGAACAATTTCCTGCTCAATTTCGCCAAGTGTTTTTGTGAAATCAATATCATACTGTACATAGTCATTAGGAATGGTTGGAGAAGCTGTGTTATAAATGAGTTGTTCCTGTTGGAGTATCCTTTTTACAGAGTCAGCCGTAATATAAGAAGTCTCCGTAAGGATGAGCAATTCCTTTATTACCCGTTTAAACTGTTCAAAATTTCCTGGCCAATCATAACTACGAATTAGTTTTAAGGCATCTGTTTCAAAAGCTATAATCTGTTTTCCTAAGATGAGATTATACTGGTTGATATATAGCATTGCGATGCTAGATAGATCTTCAACACGGTTTTTTAAAGGAAGAAGAGCGATGTGAAGGCAGGATTCTTTGTTCAGCAAGTAGCTTTTAATGTCTGTTTCTGCGTTTACATTTGAGACAATGGTATAAATCATTCGATTCCGTTTAGTAAGATTAGATGCTCTGAGATATTCTGTGAATCCAGCAAATTCTGTTTTTGATATTGCCTGCATGTTTTTTAGGTGGATTGTAACATGTACCTCATTGAAGGGCGAGGAATCATTATTTATTAGGCTGCTCCATTTTCTTTCGTTAAGAAGTGCGCAGTCGATTACATAATAGTGACGATCTTTGTAAGGTCCATTTGAGTACAGAATAAATGCAGCTTTTTCTTTACCGGTTCCCTCTTCTCCTGTGATTAGTATTGGCATTGTCTGAGGAGCGTATTTGTTGAGAAGATCTCTTGTTCCTCCCACGTAATTTGAACTTCCTGTTTCTGTAAAGAAATCCGGAGAAGAGTCTTCGAGGCTTGTATATATGGAGATAGAACGGTCATTTTCGTCAAAAAGCAGGCGTTTTCTTGAAATCCTTATCAGTGTGAAATTTTCCTGATCAATACTAAAGTGCCTGCATTCGATGTCATATATATAATTTTTAAATTGTTTTACAAAGATTTTATCGCTATCTGATATGTAAGTATTAATAGTCGTTCTAAATTCTTCCCTTAAATCTGGATCAATTCCGGATGCATTTTTATGAGATGAAAACCACAATCTATTCTTTGAATCAAATATACAGATGTATTCCTTTGCACTAACGATTATATTTTCAAATATAGATGAATAAATTCTGAGATGATTTGTTTCATCTATGAGCTGCTTTGCAGTAGTGATGGCATCTCGTATACTTTCTATTCCAGAAGATACAAAAATAGAGTTTAAACCTATTTTTCTAGCGGTCTGGTGACTGATCATATCACAAATAACCAATGAATAATTATGTGACTTGAGATCTTGAAGCTTCGGAAGAGCTTCTTCCTTAGATTTAAGAGTTACTATTTCCATTTTTATTTGGAGAAGGTCGCACAGAATTCTTGCGTTTGATGTAATTCCACGGAAACCAACAATCGCAGCTTTACCAGTGTAGGTTTCCGCCATTTTTATACACCGCAAGAGATCATAAACGGAAAAAGGGACTTCTGAAACTAATATCGGAAGATTTTCGCGTATGAGCTCAGCAGTACCACCTCTGGATAATATTAAATCATAGTCGTTCGCCTGGGAAAGAGAACGTACAATGTTTAATCCCTCTTCAAGGTCACCTATTTTAACTGTAAGTTCAAGCTCATCGTCTTCTTTTGAAATGTTTTGGATTATTTCAGCCATGCCTTTGTATGGTGCAATGGCGAGAATTTTATATTTTTTCATGCAAACTCCTTTCAAGATGTAATATATTATGATGATAAAGCGAATGTTTTTACTGATTCTATTATAACATAAATGTTTCAATATGAAACATTTAAATAATGAAAAATATGTAAATTATTTGAAAGGGTTATGAAATTATTATTTTCGTGCGTGTTTCAAATATAAACAAAAAACTACCAAAAGAATGTTGAAAATCAAGAAAAAATTGTATAATATTATTACATGAGGAATGAAACGTGTTGTTCAAAAATGAAACATACCAGGAGGTAATAATGATTAGTTTACTTATGATAGCTGATGATTTTACCGGGGCGCTTGATTCCGGTGTTCAGTTTGCAAAAGCAGGACTAAAGGTAAGAGTTGTAACAGATCTCAATTATGAATTAGAAAATGCTGGTGACGATACACAAGTGCTTGTTTTTGATACAGAATCAAGACATATGGATGCGAAAGAAGCTTACAATCGAGTATATCAAATTGCTCGAAAAGGTGCAATGTATGGAGTGAAGTATATCTTCAAGAAAACAGACTCAGGACTACGAGGAAACCTTGGTAGTGAGTTACAGGCAATTCTTGACGCTACTGAAGAAGCAGTAATGCCGTTTTTTCCGTCATTTCCTAAGATGAAAAGAATAACAAAAGAAGGTATCCATTATATTGATGGAATAAAAGTTCAAGATAGTGTATTCGGTGCGGATCCATTTGAACCTGTTAAACTTTCTTATATTCCCGATATTATTGGTCTTCAGAGTAAAGCCGATGTTAAAACCATTAAACTTTCAGAAAAATTTACAGGTGACGAGAAAGGTATTGTTGTATTTGATGCTATGACGGATGAGGATCTTTCAGCAAGAGCATCAACACTTTTTAAAATGGGAAAACTAAATATCATGTCTGGATGTGCTGGACTTGCATCAATTATTCCGGATGTGATTTCACTCAAAGGAAAGATAAATGACAGCTTTTCAATAGAAACAGATGGCATGCTTGTTGTGTGTGGATCGGTTAATGCAGTGACAAAAGCTCAGATTAAGTATGCTGAAAATAATGGCTTTACGAAACAGGGGCTGACTCCTAGAGAGAAAACCAATAGGGATTTTTGGTCTACAGAAGATGGCTTGAAATCATATGATAAAATTGAAGCTGCCTATAGGCAGAATAACCTGTTTATTATAGACAGTAATGATCCGGAGGATAGCTCTGAGACAAAAGAATATATGAAATCAGAAAGAATGAATCTTTCTGATTTGAGACAGAGGATACCAGAATCACTTGCGGTACTTACAAAAAAACTCTTAAGGATTGGCGATACCAGAGTTCTTGTTGTTACAGGTGGAGATACTCTTGCTGGTCTCCTAAATGAAATGGGAATTGGCGAGATGGAACCAAAGTACGAAGTGTTCCCGGGCAGTGTTCTTTCAAGAATTAGTTACGAAGGAAGGGACATACATATCATTTCAAAGTCAGGTGGCTTTGGTGATCCGTCGCTTCTTGTGGATATTGCTGCTCTTACCAAGAAATAATTATTCAAAAGGAGATAAAGATTATGGGATATAGACCGATAATTGGGATTTCTATGGGAGACCCTGCTGGGAATGGGCCGGAAATTACTGTAAAAGCGCTTAACAATCGTGATATCTATGATCGGTGCAGGCCAATTATGATTGGTGATGCAAAAATGTTAGAGCAGGCAAAAAAATATGTAAATCTTCCAAATATCAAAATTAATCCAGTCACATCTATTTCAGAAGCACAATTTAATCCAGGTACAATTGACGTATATCAGTTAGAGCTAATTAAGGATGTGAATTCATTTGAAATTGGTAAGATAAGCAAAGAAGGCGGCAATGCTGCATTTCAGTCAGTTAAAAAACTGATTGAACTGGCTATGGCTGGAGAAGTTGATGCAACAGTTACGAATGCTATTAATAAGGAGGCTATGAATTTAAGTCTTTCAGATCATGGATTGCACTATGATGGACATACAGAGATCTATGCGACATTTACGGGTACAAAAAAATATTGTATGATGCTTGCTCTTCATGATTTCAGAGTGGTTCATGTATCTACACACTGCAGTTTAAGGGAGGCTTGCAACAGAGTAAAGAAGGAAAGAGTTCTTGAAGTAATCGAGCTTGGATATGATGCTCTTGTGAATATGGGAATTGAAAGTCCAAAGATCGCTGTAGCAGGACTTAATCCTCATGCTGGTGAGCATGGACTTTTTGGCAGAGAGGAAATTGATGAGATTATTCCGGCTATTGAAATGGCAAAGGCAAAAGGAATCAATGCAATTGGACCAATTCCGCCTGACAGTGTATTCTCTGAAATGAATGGTGGATGGTATGACATGACAGTTTGCATGTATCACGATCAAGGACATATTCCTACAAAGACACTTGGCTTTGTATTTGATCGTGATACTCAGAAATGGAAAGCAGTTGAGGGAGTAAATATTACACTTGGCCTTCCTATTGTAAGAACATCTGTGGATCATGGAACAGGTTTTGCTCTTGCCGGAAAAGGTACATCAAATGAGTTAAGCCTTGTAAATGCAATTGATTATGCAATACTACTTAGTGGCAAGACAGAAAAATAAGTTATAAAGAATTCGAAATTTTATAAATTCATTAAAAAATAGTTTTTACCGGTAAAAAAGAAAAATTCAGTATTAGATAACGACTGATTTTGAGAAAATTATCCCCCAATAAAGTATGCATGTTTTATTTTTGGCAGATTGGCCATTTGCGAAAAAGAATGTACGGAAATATCAACTAATTTATCCAAAGAAAATTTTCAGTGAAAGGAAAAATTAATTATGAAGATTTTGCAGACAGTAAAAAAAGTTCCTGGTGGAATGATGGTAGTCCCTCTTCTTCTTGGCATTCTTGTTAACACTTTATGTCCAAAATTATTACAAATGGGTGGTCTTACAACTTCTCTTTGGGGACCCGGAGCAGCTGGTACCGGTATTGCTATTACAATGTTCTGTGTAGGTTCACAGATTAACGTTCGCCAAGCTGGTGAAGTTCTTAAGCGTGGCATTGTTCTTACATTAGCTAAATTCCTTGCAGGCGCTGTAGTTGGTATTCTTATAGGTAAGATTTTTGGACTTGGAGGAATACTTGGTATTTCTTCTCTTGCCATTGTTTCTTCGGTAACTAACTCAAATGGTGGTCTTTATATGTCACTTGCAGCAACATATGGAAGCCCAGAGGATGTAGGTGCTAACTCAATTTTAAGTATCAATGATGGTCCTTTCCTTACAATGCTTGCATTCGGTCTTTCTGGTATGGCTAATATTCCCTTCATAAGTCTCGTTGCAGCCATTCTTCCAGTATTTGTTGGTATGATTCTTGGCAACATTGATAGAGATATTGCGGAGTTTCTTAAACCTGGTGGCGCGATTCTTATTCCATTTTTTGCATTTTCTCTTGGTAGTGGTATTAGTGTTGCTAATCTTGTTTCCGGTGGAGTTCGTGGTATCGCTCTTGGTCTCTTCTGTGTTGTTTGGTCCGGTTTTGTTTGCATTCTTGCGGATAAATTTATCAATAAACGTCCTGGTTATGCAGGAGCAGCTATCGCAACAGCAGCTGGTAACTGTGTAGCAACACCAAAGATCATTGCTGAAGTGTCACCAAACTTTGCACCATATGTTGAATCGGCAACTGTACAATGTGCAGCAGCAGTTGTTGTTACGGTTATTCTTGTTCCGATTCTCACGGCCACTGTTGCTAAAATCTGGGGTAATAATGAAGAATTTGAGAAGAGAAAAGTAGCAAGCAAAGCGAGTTAAATAGTTAGTTGATTGTAGATATGATGTGATTCAGGTTTTCAAATTTTACGATTGGAGGAATTGTATTATGATGCATTGTAATGATCAACTTTACCTTCCTGGTGATAATGGTATTGGCATCGTTCTAATTCATGGGATTAGTTCCGGCTGTGCACAGATGATTCCGTTAGGCAAAATGCTTAATGATTATGGGTATTCCGTTCATTGTGTAAATATTGCTGGACATGGTACATATCCACAGGAACTTCTAAGGACATCTTTTGAAGATATGATTGATAAGGCGAGTTATGACTACGATATGATGAAACGTCATTATGACAAGGTTTATATCGGCGGTTTATCAATGGGAGGTTGTCTTGCTCTTGCTCTTGCGAGTAAGAGAGATGATATTGATGGTATTTTTTCAATATCTGCTCCTCTTGATATGGTACCAGGCGGTTTTGTTACAGCTGAATATCCAGAGGATATGATTTCATTCCATAGAGATATTGGTGGAAAAGTTGGAATAGCAAGATGGTATCATATACATTATGAAGATATTGCAGTTAGAGTTTGTAAAGAACTTATCAATCTTATGGATTACCTTAAGACAGACGGTGTTATTGAGAATATTAAATGCCCTTCATATATTGCGCAGTCACAGGATGATGCAATGGCAGATCCTACTAGCTGTTACCGCATTATGGAAAGGCTTACTGTGGATGATAAGTATCTTTATAATCCTTTGGATGCAGGGCATAATATGGCTTTCAACGAGGGACGATTTGGACTTATCCAGAATCTTATCGCATATCTCAATGTAAAAGATCATATTTTGGAATAAAACGAGCAAAAGCAAAATCTGTATTAAGATTTACTATGATAATGAGTGAAGAGGAAAATAAGGTTTGTAAATTGGTACAATTTACGGCTACCATGTAGATGAAAATGGAGCATGGGACGAACGGAAAACGAAAGTTAGGTAAAAACAGAAAAAGCTTCAGAGCCTTCTTTTATGGAGGCTTCGCAGCAACAAAAAGAGGAGCGGCTGTCGAAACAACCGCTCCTCTTATCACGCTTATTGAGTTTGTAATTATAACTGTGGGCCAGCGGATACCAGTGCTTTACCTGCTGCGTTGCCTTCGTATTTAGCGAAGTTCTTGATGAATCTTGCAGACAGATCTTTTGCTTTGGTCTCCCACTCAGCTGCATCTGCGTAGGTATCTCTTGGATCCAGGATAGCAGGATCAACACCTGGAAGCTCGGTAGGAACTTCGAAGTTGAAGAATGGGATCTTCTTGGTAGGTGCAGTTAAGATAGCACCGCTTAAGATCGCATCGATGATACCACGGGTATCTTTAATGGAGATACGTTTGCCAGTGCCGTTCCATCCTGTATTAACCAGGTATGCTTTCGCACCGCTCTTCTCCATCTTCTTAACTAACTCTTCTGCATATTTGGTTGGATGCAGCTCCAGGAATGCCTGTCCGAAGCAAGCGGAGAAGGTAGGAGTTGGCTCTGTGATACCACGCTCTGTACCAGCCAGTTTTGCTGTGAAACCAGACAGGAAGTAGTACTGAGTCTGCTCTGGTGTCAGTACGGATACTGGAGGAAGTACGCCGAATGCATCTGCGGATAAGAAGATTACGTTCTTAGCTGCTGGTGCAGAAGAAACTGGACGTACAATGTTCTGGATATGGTTGATCGGATAAGAAACACGAGTGTTCTCAGTAACGCTCTTATCAGCGAAATCGATCTTGCCCTCAGCATCCAGAGTAACGTTCTCTAACAGAGCGTTGCGCTTGATTGCATTGTAGACATCTGGCTCAGACTCTTTGTCCAGGTTGATAACTTTTGCGTAGCAGCCTCCCTCGAAGTTGAATACGCCGTTGTCATCCCAGCCGTGCTCATCATCACCGATCAGCAGACGCTTAGGATCAGTAGACAGAGTAGTCTTACCTGTACCAGACAGACCGAAGAAGATAGCAGTGTTCTCACCGTTTAAGTCGGTGTTTGCGGAGCAGTGCATGGAAGCGATGCCCTTTAATGGAAGGTAGTAGTTCATCATGGAGAACATACCCTTCTTCATCTCGCCGCCGGATGACCATCTCGGATATGAGAAATCCGAGCGTTCTGACAACGACGATTATCGAAACGGCTATAAACGCAAGCAGGTAAACAGTCGGTATGGTTCTATGGAAATCGAAGTACCACAAGATCGAAAGTCCACCTTTGAACCACAGGTTGTCAAAAAGCGTCAGAAGGATATTTCTGACATTGACCAGAAGATTATCTCCATGTATGCCAAAGGAATGACTACACGCCAAATTTCGGAAATGATTGAAGATATCTATGGCTTTGAAACATTTGAGAGTTTTATTTCTGATGTAACAGATAAGATACTTCCGCAGATTGAAGACTGGCAGAATCGACCGCTAGACGACGTGTATCCGATTCTTTACATTGATGCTATCCACTATTCTGTGCGGGACAACGGAGTGATTTGTAAACTTGCAGCCTATGTAATTCTGGGCATTAACACAGAGGGCAAAAAGGAAGTATTGACCATCACGATTGGTGACAATGAAAGTGCGAAACACTGGCTTTCTGTCTTAAATGAACTAAAAAATCGAGGGGTTAAAGATATCCTGATTATCTGTGCAGACGGCCTTACAGGCATTAAAGAAGCGATTTCGGCGGCATTTCCAAAGACAGAATATCAGAGGTGTATTGTCCATCAGGTAAGAAATACGCTGAAATACGTTCCGGATAAAGACAGGAAAGCTTTCGCTACAGATTTAAAAACCATCTATCAGGCTGCTGATGAGCAGAAGGCTCTGGCTGCTTTAGACCGTGTGACAGAAAAATGGAGTCCGAAATATCCGAATTCCATGAAACGCTGGAAGGACAACTGGGATGCTGTTTCTCCAATTTTTAAGTTTTCAACCACTGTCCGGAAGGTCATTTATACAACAAATGCGATAGAATCACTGAACTCCACATACCGGAAACTGAATC